>Ga0222633_1000918_pt1 | contig 19719 bp, 17 predicted proteins | sample AntAcemetageno48_FD_179816 | JGI IMG/M metagenome (GOLD analysis project Ga0222633, IMG submission 179816) | Saline water microbial communities from Ace Lake, Antarctica - #48 | ecosystem: Environmental > Aquatic > Non-marine Saline and Alkaline > Saline | place: Antarctica: Ace Lake | collected...
AGGCACAGCCGTTTTTCCACATGCAAAGCCACACGGAATCACACGAGAGCAGCCTGCACTTCGACGAGAAGTCCTATCAAAATGACAAGACGAATCACGATCCTGCCGAGGTTACGCTGCCTCCGTATTTCCCCGACACTCCCCTCTTCCGCTATACCTACGCGCGCTACCTCGACAACATTCAGAAGATCGACGAAATCGTCGGTGAGACGGTGGCAAAGCTGGAAGAGGACGGCGTCCTGGAAGACACCTTTATCTTTTACTTCGGCGATCACGGGGGCGTATTACCGCAGGGCAAAGGCTATCTGCAAGAAACGGGCCTGCACGTGCCCCTGGTGGTTCGAGTGCCGGAGAATTTCAAAGGCATGGTTGGCGGCGAGATGGGAGAGAAGAATGCGGGCTTCATCAGCTTTGTTGATTTCGGCCCCTCGGTTTTGAATCTGGCGGGTGTCGAGGTTCCCGACCAAATGGACGGCATCCCATTTCTCGGCGAAGGCGCTCCGCTCAACGAAGTGGCTCAGCGTGACACGACCTTCGGCTATGCAGATCGCTTCGACGAGAAATACGAGATGCTTCGTTCCGTTCGGATCGGAAACTGGAAATATATTCGCAGCTACCAGCCCTATTATCCCGATGGGCTGCAGAACAACTACCGCTACATCATGCTGGCCTACCGGGAGTGGCGCGACCTCTATAACCAGGGCAAACTCAACCCGGAGCAGGCAGCCTTTTTTGAGCCAAAACCAGCCGAGCGACTCTACGATCTTCTTGCCGATCCACACGAGGTCAACAATCTCGCTGATGATGAATCTCAGCTGGCACGGTTGGCCGAAATGCGCGAGACGCTAAACGCCTGGTTGATTGAGATGCCTGACTTGGGCTTTTTCCCCGAGAATGTGCTCTACACCGAAGCCATGGAGGACCCGGTTGCGTTCGGCCAACTAAACAAGGAACGCATCAGCGAACTAATGGAAACAGCTGATCTGATGGTGCAGCCATTTTCAGAAATCCACGGTCAATTGGAGCGCGCACTTTCCTCGGAAGATCCAATGGTTCGGTATTGGGCGGCGACGGTTTGTGCCTCCTTTGGCGAAGATGCGAGCGAACTGACCGGAAACGCCAAAAGGTTGCTGGCAGATGACGACCCGATGGTCCGCGTCAGGGCAGCAGAATTCCTCGGGATTCTCGGGCAGATAGATCCGAGATCGACGTTGATTGAAGTGGTCAACGAAACTGAAAATCCCGTCGAGCAACTCATCGCTCTAAACGCAGCTGCATTTTTCAACGAGAACTCGAGACTCGCCTATCCATTCGATGCAGAGTCTTTCACGTCGGTGGATGAGAAGAGCCAGGCGCATCGTCGAATCCTCTACTTCCGGAACGATTGGCTGACCAAAAAGCCAAAACCAAAAAAGAAGAAGAAAAAGGAGTGACTGGCGAACCGGAAACCGGAGCTCCGAATTGTTCGAAATGACCTACCCCGTTCGCGAGTGACGATCCTGCCGGGGCCAAAAGTGGGACCTACGCCGTCTTAGCAAGCCGGGAAGATTCGTTGTGTCGCCAGTCCGAGGGAGACAACCCGACCAATCGCAGAAAACTTCGGTTGAACTGGGACAGCGACCCGAATCCGACGTCATAAGCGACCTCTGTCACCCGCGCGTCGGGCTTTCTGAGTCGGCACTTCGCCCATTCGACTCGTCTCCGCGTCAGGTATTGCTTGAATGTCAGACCAGTTGCCTGCTTGAAGACCCTGCAAAAGTGAAACTGGCTCATGCCGACGTGCTTCGCCACCTCCGCCAGTTCGATCGGCTCAGCCAGGTGAGCGCTGACATACTGCCTAGCCTTCAATACCGTCTCCGGTTCCGAGTCTTTAGCCTCGAGAACCAGCTTCTCCGCGAGTTCCGACAACTGACCCGCGAATACTGCCAGTAGAGAAACCATGCCGTCGTATTGATCGGGGGCAATCTCCCGAGTTCGCTTCCAAGCTTTCTCCAAGGTTGAAATCTGGCCGGAATCGTATTCCTGTTCTTGCAATCGCGCCTCTACGCCCGCCCAGTCATCATCGGTTCTTTGTTCTGTGAAGACCTGACCGGTCGTTAATACGGCAATCGGCGTCCGCCCCGCAAAAACGGGAACAGCGGATTCACTCATTCCTGCAAAACAACGCAGCGCAGACGGAGTGGAGCTTAGTTCTGCGCTGATACAGTGAGCTGCGGCAGCGCAGTCAGGGCAACGATTGTTTTCGTTTAGGATTTTGCAGAATGGATTCACGTTGGCTGAATCCTGCGGAACAAAGTCGGCCCCATAGGGATGTATCTCCAAAGGTAACTCCGTAGCGGCTTCAAAAGCGGCACGGTAGTTCGCGAATACATCAGATTCGCGAATCCGTTGGAACAATTCTTCGTTTTCGGGGATTTCAGCCATGGACTGCTAAGAAGTTACGCCGGAATCCCAACAGTCAACGCAACTTCTGCGCAACCTAACGCAAATTCTGCGGAGCAGCAGCTCGGGAACAGCGGAAGTTGGGTCGCGACGCAGATTTGGCGTCCTCAAATGGAAGTTATTTTCCTCACAACGCTTTTCAGCATCGTCTTCGCGATTTTCTTTCTGCTTCTCTTCCTGAGAGTGAGGCAGAAAGGAGATTCCTGTGCGGATCAAGACTCCCTGATCCCGTTCCGCAACGAGAATGACTCCATCGAACAGACCGACCCGACACCATCCAATTCAAGTCCGAAAGATTTTGTTCCCAAGAAATGAGTGATACCCAAGAAAAGTTCAAGACGACGATCGAATTCGACGATCAAACTCCCCGATGGTTTATGGTCGCCTCCATCGGCTGGGGCGTGGTCGCGATGCTTGTTGGCGTCATCATCGCTTTCCAACTCAACTTCTGGGAGGCCAACGGCCACGTCTTTGAAGTGATCACACGTTTCCTAAACGAAACGCTCCGTCTCCGGTTCATTCCGATCTTTGAAACCGACGGAATCCAATATCTGACATTTGGACGACTCCGCCCACTCCATACAAATGCTGCGATTTTCGCCTTTGTCGGGAACATGATGTTCGCCGGGATCTATCACTCGACCCAGCGACTCTGCAATACGCGAACCTACTCCGATCTACTGTCAAAAATCCACTTTTGGGGCTGGCAGGGCATCATCGTCGGCGCAGCCGTCACGCTGACCGCCGGACTCACCCGAGGAAAAGAATACGCGGAACTGATCTGGCCGATCAACATCGCGGTAGTCGTGATCTGGGTCGTATTCGCGCTCAACTTCTTCCTGACGCTTAAGATCCGCAGAGAGAAGTCACTTTATGTCGCACTCTGGTTCTACATCGCGACCATCGTCACGGTGGCAGTACTCTACATCGTCAACCACCTGCAGATTCCAACCAGCCTGGTTCATAGTTATCCAATTTTTGGCGGCGTGCAGGATGCCCTCGTCCAGTGGTGGTATGGCCACAACGCTGTCGCCTTTTTCCTTACGACTCCCATCCTCGGGATCATGTATTACTATTTGCCAAAGGCGGCGAATCGTCCTGTCTACTCCTATCGACTCTCGATCGTTCACTTCTGGTCTCTCGTTTTCCTCTACATCTGGGCCGGACCACACCACCTGCTGAATACAGCGCTGCCGAAGTGGCTCCAACTGCTCGGAATGTTCTTCAGCCTCATGCTGTGGGCCCCATCCTGGGGAGGCATGATCAATGGACTCCTCACTCTACGGGGAGCCTGGGACAAAATCCGCACTGACCCGGTGATCAAGTTTTTCGTGGCTGCCATCACCTTTTACGGAATGTCGACATTTGAGGGCCCGCTTCTCTCGATTCGATCAGTCAACTCGCTCGCTCACTACACCGATTGGATCATTGGGCACGTTCACAGCGGCACGCTTGGCTGGAATGGGTTCATGGCGGCCGGAATGTTCTACTGGCTGGCTCCGCGACTGTGGAACACCAAGCTCTGGTCGAAGAATCTGGCCAATTTCCACTTCTGGATTGGAACCGTGGGAATCCTTCTCTACGTCGCGTCACTCTGGTTTGCCGGAGTGATCCAGGGCCTGATGCTGAACGAAACCGATCCTACCGGCACGCGTTTGGTATACGAGTTCGTTCAGACTGTCGACAAGATCCAACTTCTCATGCTGACCCGCGCAATCGGGGGAACGCTTTATCTGACCGGCTTCATCCTACTCGTAGTGAACATTTGGATGACGGCCCGGAGCGGCACACCCACGAATGAAACCCGTGAAGTCTACGATGATCCTGCACTGGCGCGGGATCGGATGACGTGGAAAGCGGCGTTCCGAAATGATCCAGTTACCTACACAGTTTGGACGCTCATTTTCGGGATCCACTGGTTCTTCCTTCCACCGGGCGCAAGTCACATGGCTCTGATCTGCATGATCGGATTCGCGGTGATGGCCTGCATCAAGTTCAAGCAAAACACGAAGGCGTGGTCGGACTGGTATGACGAACTCTCGGAGAACTATTTGCCGTTCACGATCCTGGTCATCGTCGCGGTGCTGATTGGAGGCGTCGTTCAGATCGTCCCGGCGATCACTGTGAACCGTGCGGCCAACGTCGAGGATCGACTCCAGACTCTATACACGCCTCTCGAGCTATCGGGCCGCGATCTCTACATAAGCGAAGGTTGCTACAATTGTCATTCCCAGATGATCCGCATGCTGGTGCCTGATGTGCTCCGTTACGGCGACTATTCGAGACTCGGAGAGTCGATCTATAACCACCCCTTCCAATGGGGATCAAAACGCACTGGCCCCGATTTGGCGCGCGAAGGGGGTGCCCGGGGTGACAGCTGGCACTACCTCCATATGTTGAATCCCAGAAGCATCAATGCCAACTCGCGAATGCCGAACTATCCGTGGCTGTTCAAAAAAGAGACAGACTTCGGCTCGCTCCCCGGACGCATCGCCGTTCAACAGCGCATCGGGGTCCCCTACCCCATCATGACGCCAGAGGAAATCGAGCAGCACGCACGTGAGCAAGCTCTCGCAATCTCTACCGGCCTCGTGGATCAGGATGTTCGGATTGTGGTCGGAAAAGGCGAGACCCAACCCAAAACAAAGCAAGAGGCGAGAGATCATCTTGCCTCCAAAGAGATCATCGCATTGATCGCCTACCTGCAAAAGCTCGGCACCTTCGAGGAGACGGCAGAAACGGGAGGAGAAGGATTCGACAGTCTCGAATTTCTTGCACCGCAAGTTCCCGACGCGAACCGCGTCACTGTTCCCGCAAAGCCGGAACCGACCGAAGAACCTGCGGAGCTCCAACAATAACCGAACGCCTTTTATCCTATGTTCAAACGCGTCATTCTCGAATCCTGGCACGAATACGTTCCTTACGTTTGTTTCGCGCTCATCGCGGGAGCATTCGCTGCAATCATAATTCGTGCCCTCCTTATGAAAAAATCCGAAGTCGAGCGAATTGCACGACTACCACTGGAACAACCCGAAGAGAATGAAAGGACCGGTGAAAATCAATCATGACCGATAAAGAAGACTTAGCTGACCACGTGACCCTGCGGGATCACGAATATGATGGGATCCAGGAATACGATCAGAAGCTCCCGGGCTGGTGGCTGTTTACATTCTATATTGCCATTGCCTGGTTCATCGTTGCCTGGTTCGCCAACTACCAACTTCCGTTTACCTACACGACGGACGAGGATGCTCTGGCAGGTCAACTCGCGCTGATCGAGATGCGAAAAAACGAGGAACTGAAAACAATGCTTGCGACCCTGACAGATGAATCTGTGCAGGAGATGAGTCAGGACCCGACCCATGTGGCGGCCGGAAAAGCGATTTTCGAGACCAAATGTGTCGCCTGCCATGGATCCGACCTGTCGGCAAAAATCAATGGCATGCAGCTTCCCGGGGTAGCCCTGAACGATGCGGAATGGCTCTACGGTGGAAAGCCACTCGAAATCATGAATACGATTACCAACGGCTCTCCTGACGTAACGAAAGGAATGATTGCCTGGAGCAGCCAGCTATCCCCTTCCGAGGTCGCCCAAACCGCCGCCTTCATCCTGAGTAACCAACCAGAATGATCGATGTGCCATCACACTCCTGACTCTTCTTCCTCGTCATGCCCGCCATCCGCAAACCAAATCTCGAATCGCTCACATCGATCAATCCGGACGGGTCGCGGAACTTCCTCCACCCCGCCGACGTCGAAGGAAAATTCACGATGTGGCGGCGTGTGTTCGGGGCAGTGCTGCTCGCAGTCTACCTCCTCCTCCCCTGGATCAAAATCGGAGGCTACCCCGCCGTCTTCCTCGACATCGCGGAGCGTCGCTTCCACTTCTTCGGACTGACCTTTCTCGCAGAAGATCTTTGGATTGGTTTTTTTCTATTCACTGGTCTTGGGTTCGGGCTCTTCTATGTTACGGCGCTGTTTGGCCGCCTCTGGTGCGGCTGGACTTGTCCCTACACAGTTTTTCTCGAACAGATTTATCGACGAATCGAGCGCTTGGTCGATGGCGACGCCATGGCCCGAAGAAAACTCGATGCCGCAAAACTGAGTGGCGAGAAGATCGCAAAACGAAGCATCAAACACGGACTCTACCTGCTCGTCTCGCTTTTCATCGCTCACATTTTTATTTCCTACTTCGTATCAATTCCGCGCCTCTACCAGTTCATTCAGCAAAGCCCCTACGAGAACGCCAAGATCTTCGGTGTAATGTTATTTCTAACGGGATGCCTCTATTTTGCGTTTAGCTGGTTTCGTGAGCAATTCTGCATCATTCTCTGCCCTTACGGCCGAATCCAGTCTGCCCTCACTGACGACGACACGATTATTATTGGTTACGACGAAGGCCGCGGCGAGCCGCGCGGTAAAAAATCTGATCCGCTTGCCGGAGATTGCGTTGCCTGCAACCGCTGTGTCCAGGTCTGCCCCACGGGAATCGACATCCGCAATGGCCTCCAACTCGAGTGCATCGGTTGCGCCAACTGCATCGATGCCTGCAATCAAGTCATGGACAAAACGGGCCGTCCCAGAGGATTGGTCCGTTACGACTCGCTGCGCGGGTTAGAGGGCAAGAAGACGCGCTACTGGCGTCCCCGCGTAGCGCTTTACACCGGATTCATGTGCATGGGTGTCGCCATGCTCGGGCTGTTTCTGACGGGTCTGCATTCAGCAAAGATCGAACTCGTACGGATGCCCGGCCAACCCTACTACATGGACGACAACGGAGTGCGAAACCAATATAGACTTAATCTCGTCACAAAGCAAAATCAGGAAACCCGCTTCAAATTCACTATTCCCGACCTACCGGAGGGCGCTATTGTCTCGGGAATCGAAGAAACTGTCGTTCTTGCCGCAGGGGAGGAAACAATGAAAACGGTTCTGGTTCAGATGCCGAAAGACAAGTACACAGGTGAGTTCCTCTTTAAAATCGAAGTGACTGTCGAGCCCGGTGATTTCACAATCTCAGATTCGGCTGAGTTTCTTGGACCAAGTCCGTACACCCTAAATTGATTTCGATTCTGCGATGCGAACGTTCATCTACAACCGCCCCTGGATCTGGATAGTACTCCTGTTTGTCATTCTGATCGCGAGCTGGGTAGTCCTCTTTAAGATCGCCGCAGAACACGGCCCCGTTCCGATCGAACCAGATTCACCGCCACAGCATGAGCGGCCTTGATACCGAGACGTTCACTCTCGGGGGCGTGTTCGTGGTCGGACTTGCCACCAGCCTGCATTGCGCGGGGATGTGTGGTCTGCTCACCTGCGGACTGGGCATCGCGGGAAACGGGCCACATCTTGCAACCGTAGGGATCTATCACGGCTTCCGATTGGTAGGCTACGCCCTAGCCGGACTCACAGCCGGGGCGATCGGATCCTGGTTCGGTCTCGAGTCCACATTGGGCGGCCTCACCTGGCTGCCGATACTCCTGGTTGCTCTCCTCATTGCCGTCGCACTCGGGCTGGAGAAAAAGATCGGCGCCCTGCCCTTTTTCACCCGGCTGTCCACAGCCATCCGGGTGAGGGCTTTTAAATTCTCTCCCATGCTGCGTGCCGCAGTAGTCGGCATCGCAACTCCCCTGCTACCATGCGGACCACTCTATGCCGTCTTGGCCCTCGCCCTTTCGACAGGGTCTGCGGTTCGTGGATCGGAAGTCATGTTGGCGTTTAGTCTGGGAGCGCTTCCTGCCATCTGGGCCACTCAGGCCGGTTCAGTGTTGCTCAGTCGTCGCCTCTCAACTCGGGGATATGCTATCGCAAGACGATCCCTCGCAGTGGTCGCTGCACTCTCTTTAGTCTGGCACTTTACCCTGTTGAATCCCTTCGATGCTGAGCGCGGCGAAACGTGCCGATGCGGCACAGTATCGGAATGAGCACGGTTTTGCAGGTAGTCGAAGCGGATGAAACGCCCGTTTTTGCACCCAGAAAATGCCGTCATTGCAGCAACGAGTTTCTGCCTCGATTCGAGGACGAGCACTTCTGTTGTGGAGGATGTCGAGCTGTCCACGAACTCGTCCATATCAGCGGATTCGATACGTTTTACGAATTGTTAGGGCGGGGCACGCTTCAACCCGCCGAGCTGACTTCACTTCCGAAAGGAGTCGAATCAACTCTGGCTGAAGCTATCGCTGACGCTGAAGAAAATGCCGGGGAACGAGGCGATCCCGCCTTCCTGCAACTACGTGTCAGCAATCTTTCCTGCACAGCTTGCGTCTGGCTGATTGATCGGCTTTTTCAGGAAGCGGACGGAGCGATCAAAACTTCCATGGATACCAATCGCGCCACGCTGACACTTTGGTGGCATCCGGGGCACTTCGATGCGATCGCATTCATTCGACAGCTCCATCGTTTCGGCTATCCCGCGTCCCCTCTCGAAGCAGACGACGAGTTACCAGGTGAAAGTGCTTCTCTCGTAACCCGCCTCGGAGTCACCGCTGGTCTGGCGATGAATACAATGGCGTTCACTCTCCCGACCTACCTTGGGATGGAAGCGAACGATGCTCTCGCGCGTCTCTTTGCCCTGGTTGCATTTGCTTCCTCAACTCTGGCCCTCGCCGTAGGCGGCTCCTACTTCTTTCAACGTGCCTGGAGTGCTGTAAAATTGCGCGTTCTCCATATGGATATTCCGATCTCGATCGGTCTTGCGGCTGCGTATCTCGGTTCACTTACGGGTCTTATCTTCAAGATCGAAGGGATGATCTACTTCGACTTCGTTGCGATTTTTGCAACCATCATGCTGGCTGGCAGATGGCTGCATCTACGGGTTTTGGAGCGAAATCGACTGCAGCTGCGAGCCAGAGAGCGAAACCTGACGGGAGTCTACCGGATCGATTCCGAAGGTGAAAAAGTTAAAGTCGCTCTCAAGGATCTTAAAGCATGGCAGGTGATCGAAGTCCCGCCGGGTGCGATTGTGCCGACTGCGGCGCAACTTGCTGAAGGATCCGCCCGCTTCCGTCTCGACTGGATTAATGGAGAGCCCGATCCCGTCACTTTCTCGGCAGGTCAGGAAATACCAGCGGGCGCGCGGAACGAAGGTACTGACTCAATCCAGATGATCACCCGCGAAGCGTTCGCGGGCAGCCTACTGGAACGTCTTCTCCAGGCAGACGCGCCGACCATGCCCGGCGATTCGACCGGGACAGTTGACTCTACTTTTACAACGATCCTCCGCTACTATCTAGCGACAGTCCTGTTGCTCGCTTTCGCAGGAGGCGTTGTCTGGCTCGCAGCGTCTCGTGACATTGCAGCAGCACTCCAGGTAACCGTATCGGTCTTAGTGGTCTCGTGCCCCTGCGCACTCGGTCTAGCCCTTCCTCTGGTCGACGAAATTGTTGCCTCAAAACTGAAGAGCAGCGGAATTTTTCTAAAAGACAATTCTCTCTGGAGTCGTCTCCGCCACATCCGAATGATCGCATTCGACAAAACAGGAACTCTGACCGAACCCGAGAAGCGACTGTTCAATCCCGAGGTGCTGGATTCGCTTTCCGCCGGGGAAATCAATGCACTTCGATGCCTAACATACGCCAACACACACCCAGTTGGCAAAGCCCTCCGCGAGATTCTAACATCGCGTTTCGGGAGCGGAGGCGAAATCCCTACTGCAGTCACGAGCGAGGAATCCGGCAAAGGAATTGCCTCCGTGATCGATGGCACTTTCTGGCGCCTCGGGCGCGGCGATTGGGCGTCCACTTCATCGGATCACGGCGCCTGCGTTCTGACGCAGAACGGCACTCTGGTGGCACGATTTGATATTCGGGAAAGCGTCAGAGACGGAGCGATCGAGCAACTGCAGCAACTTCGGAAGAGCGGCTACAAGCTCAACCTCCTTAGCGGCGACCCGGATCGCGAACGAGTCAGCCGAACAGCGCAGATTCTCGGACTAAAGTCCGAAGAAGTGTATTGCGACCTATCCCCTGAAGAGAAAGCCCAACGCGTCGCGTCAGAACCCGACAAGAGCGTTCTCTTCATTGGAGACGGTGGCAACGACAGCCTTGCCTTCCGTGCCGCCGAGGCCTGCGGATCCCCCGCCACTGGAATTCGCGCACTGGAGGACCAGGCTGACTTCGTTTTTACAGGCCGTGGCTTTCACGCGATTGGATTGCTGCACGATACCGCGCACCGCCGTCGCCTTTTTGTGGGAACGATCTTCACGGCAGCGATCACCTACAATCTCATTGCCGTCGGTCTCTGTCTCGCAGGAATGATGAACCCTCTTCTGGCGGCAGTCCTGATGCCTCTAAGTTCCATCGCGACGACGGTCATCGCTTCTCGAGTGTGATATTGTTCAGAAGAAAACTCCGCGCGCCATTGCTTTCCAAACGGCACTTCGCGGGAGCTTTACTTTTTCCGAAATCACTCGCTCGATCCCGGCATTCGCCAGACAATCGGCAGTTCCTTCCGCCAGAATTCTCGGCAGACGAGTGCAAAAACGAACCCGGAAATCCCGGACATTCACAATGTAGGAATCGGCATCTTCCAAAAAGCCGCGACACATCCCGAGCCAGGAATCAAATACAGGACCGAGTGTCTCTACCGGTGGCGCTCCTTCGCCGTTCCACCCCGCCGCCTTTAGCTCATCCGCGGGAAGGTAGCAGCGTCCGGCGGGTAGATCCTCGTGCAGATCTCGGAGAATATTGATCAACTGAAGCGCCTGCCCCAACTTGCGACCGCTCACCAGCATGGACGACGCATGGTGAGGATCCGCAAAACGCTCTCCAAGATTGGTGAACCCGACCTTCGTCCAGTACTCACCGACCGATCCCGCGACTTGATAGGTATAGCGCAAAAGATCCTCAGATGATTCGCAGGCAGTGAAGCCCCCGGTTGGGAAATAAGTGACGTCCCAGGTTTGGCCTTGGATAATTGTCAGGATAACCTCACAGAGATGAATTCGGTTCGCAGCATCGAGTGAAGCATACCAACCGAACAGATGATCGATGCGAGAGAGAAGCTCCCGCTCGCCAGGGTGATCAACGGCAGTCGCGACGTCTTTCGTTCTGATTTCGGGCTGTGAATCCTCATCACGAATCGCAATGCGGATTGCCTCGAGAAGTTCCAATCGCCGGTCCAGCGGGAGACCCGGCGCATCGGCAATCGTGTCGGTCAGACGCGCCAGAAGATATCCGAGCGCGATCGGTTCGCGCATCGCAGGAGGAAGGAATCGGATACTCAGATAAAAGGAACGCGAAACAGATTTCAGAAGTGCATCGTCTCGGTTCCTACTCATAATCCTTAATCTTAATCCTAGTCTCTAAAGGTGGGCGCGGGGTGCTCAGGAGAGTAAGATTAGGATTAAGGATTACGATTGAGAGTTCTCACAAAAAAGAGAATTCTACAAAACTCCCGCTGCTTCCCGGATCACCTTCTCCGTCGTCTCCCAATTGATACAGGGGTCTGTCACCGACTGTCCCCACGTCATCGCAGAAAGATCGTCGAGAATTTCCTGGTTCCCTTCCACTAGATTGCTCTCGAGCATCGCGCCGACAATCTTGTGATTTCCATGCGCTCGCTGATCGACAATTTCTGCGAAGACGCCCGGCATTCTTTCAAAATTTTTGAAGCAATTCGCATGGCTCGCATCGATGACGACCGACTTGCTGACGCCACCTTTGGCCAACGCGGCAGTTGCAGTCGCGACCGAGATACCATCATAATTCGGTCCGTCATTGCCACCTCGTAGAACCGTGTGACAATGGGCATTCCCCTTCGTGCTCACCATCGACGCGACACCCTCGGGACTGATCCCGAAAAACGTTTGTGGCGCACTGGCTGCCTTGAGCGCATTCACGACTGCACTCATTCCGCCGAAAGTGGTGTTCTTGAACCCGACCGGCATCGACAATCCCGACGCCATCTGCCGGTGCGTCTGCGACTCCACCGTACGTGCCCCGATCGCCGCCCAGCAGATGAGATCCGCGATATACTGCGGCGTGATCGGATCGAGAAACTCCGTCGCCGTTGGCATTCCGAGATCGACTATGTCGCAAAGTAACTGCCGCGCCATGCGAAGGCCTTCAGCCAAATTGGCGGTCCCGTCGAGGTCCGGGTCCATGATGAGCCCCTTCCACCCGACCGATGTTCTCGGTTTTTCAAAATAGACCCGCATCACGATTTCGATGCGATCCTTCACCTCCTCGCGAAGGGCTGCCAACGTCTCTGCATACTCCAACCCCTGCTTGGGATCGTGAATCGAACACGGCCCCACGATGACGATAAAGCGGTCCGACTCTCCGGCGAGAATCGCCTCGATGCGACGACGGGCACTCGCCACAGTCTCAGCCTGCGCGGAAGAGCGCGGCATTTCATGCATCAGCAGAGCCGGTGCCGGTAGAGGCACGTTGAAGACGACATTGAGGTCGGTGACTTGTTCCGTCATAGACGCAACGGGTCGGCGGTTCAGACGCGAGTGTCAACCCGCAGAGATCAGATGGAGAAAGCCGTCACCGGGTCCCCCTCGGCAATCACCGCTCCCGGTTCAAGCCTGACCAGACAGTTTGCTTTGCTCAGCCCGAAGATGGCATGCGACTGCTGAGTCCCGGAAAGGCGAACCACTCCCCCTTCCTCGACGGCACGCAGGTAATGCGGGCGGTCACCCGTATTCGCCATCTGCTCACCTGCCACGCTCGAAATTCCCCCCATTCCAACCCCGTCCCCAACATCCGGGTGCCCCAACAAACGCCGAATTGTCGGCATCACAAACAGGCAAAAAGTGACATAGGCAGAAACCGGATTGCCCGGCAACCCGAACACGAGTGTGCCGTCAGGATGGCGACCAAAGACGAATGGTTTACCCGGCTTCACCTTGATCCGCCAGAAATCCAACTCCACCCCGAGATTCTCGAGAACCTCTTTCACGAAATCCCTTTCCCCCACCGACACACCACCGGCGATCACGACCATGTCAGCAGTCGCCAGGGCACGACGCAGCGTGTCCGTCAGTTCGTCGATCTCGTCCACCGCGTGACTGGCCGCCCCGACGCCCCCGGCACGTGTTACCGCCGTCTGCAGCATCGGAGAATTGCTATTGTAAATCTCGCCCGGTAGTAAAGGAACGCCCAGCTCGACCAACTCGTCGCCCGTCGTGACAATCTCAACCAACGGTCGGCTATGAACCGGCACCTCGGGAATCCCCTGCGACGCCAGCAGTCCGATTCGAGTCGGCGTCATGATGTCGCCGCGCACGAGCAGTTTCTGGCCGGCACAGACGTCGCCGCCCCGCCGTCGGATATTCTCACCCGATTCAACGCCCTCACGAATGACGATCACGTCACCGTTGCGGTCCACATACTCCTGCATGATGACCGCGTCCGCACCCGACGGAACGGGAGCGCCTGTAAAAATGCGAATCGCTTCGCCGGGCTTCAATTCCAGTCCCAAATCGACACCCGCCGCCTGCGTTTCGGCAACCACCCGGAGCTGCGTGCCATCCTGTGCCTCCGCTGCCCGAACGGCATAGCCATCCATACTGGAGTTGTCGAAAGGCGGCGAATCGATCAGCCCGGAAACATCCTGAGCCAATACTTGATCGAGTGCCAATTCCAGCGGCACCCACGTCACTGCGCCGGGACCAACCGAGTCTAAAATACGCCGTCGGGCCTCCGATTCTTCAACCATGGGGAGACGAAAGCGGGAAGCACGAGCGAAGTCAATGCCACAATGAAAAATGCGGAGTCAACAGGGACGAGGCGTAAGCCCAGGGGGTAGGTTCGCGCGGCCTCGCGAGATCCATCGGTCGAAGGTGAAAAACAAGATCAGTCAACCGCGCCCGAACGATCCACGAAGCAGACAAGCGCGCGTATGCAGAACACGGCGTTCGGCTTGTTTCCGGACGCCGTTCGGCTCTCGCAATCAAAGCAGATACAATTTCCCGACAACGAAAATCGTACTGGCGCGGCGGATCAAGCGTGGGTCGTCCACCGAATAACGATAAATCGTGCGAGGCCGCACGAACCTACCTCTGCTGTTCGCGCTGTGTCTCCACTTAAAGCGCCGCGAGCTTCTTCTTGAACTTCTTGATCTGCCCCTTGATCTTTTTCGCCTTCGCCGAGTTCCCGCTGGACTTCGCCTTCTTGAATTTCTTCTTCAGCTTTTTGATCTTGTTGTTGAAGCTCTTGCTCAGAGCGAGATTGGGAGAAGTCGAAGCAACGGGTGCAGGAGGAACTGCAGGAATCCCAATGCCGATCACCCCAAAGGTGTAAGCAGCCTCGTCGGCGTCATCGCTGTTGATTGTAATGGTCGCATTCTTCGTCCCGACAGATGTGGGGGAGAAAGTCACGACAATATCCAGAAAATCCCCGGCGGCGATGGCCTGACTAAGGCCGCCAACAAGGAAGTCCGGCGAGTTGTTACCGATTGATCCGACATTCAGAAACCATTCTCCCGTATTATTAATCCGGAATGTCTGCATCGCACTGCTCCCGATCTCTCCAATTCCAAAATCTGTCCCGTCAGCTTCCTGCGGTGTCGCGTCTCCGGAGATGATCGTGTTGCCGTTGCCTGTCAATTCGATTTCCGGAACGGGAGGCACCCATTCCGTATCCGCCCCTCCTGCTACGACCCCGCCCGGCTGGACAGTGCTGGATTCGTCGAACACGGTCCGCACAATCTGCACTGTGTGGCTCATTTCCGAATTGTTGAATGCGTGGATGTCGGCAAATCCATTCGTCGTGGCTCCGCCATTGATCCGTGGATCACTGAATGTGACAGGGACCAAGGAACGGGCACTCGCCGGGTCCCCCGCCGGGTTTGAATCTATGTCACTACCTGCCCGGGCAAAGGACCCCGAGAAGCCCACTACTTGAGAGCCACCATGTTGTTGACGCGCTGCATAAGCAAATCTCCCCGACGTAGTGGACAAAAAAGCCTCGTAACGATTCCTGACGTAGGCAGAAAGTGTCCCCCGATAGTAAGTGCCTGTAGTCGCGGCCCAATCGGGAACGTCATTCGTGCCATTATTAGTCAGATCCCCGGTATACGTATTGTTTCCGGTGGAAACCTGTTCGCCAGTCAGTGTGATCTGAACCGTTCCAGCATCGACAGCCCCCCCGCCCACCGCCGCGGCAGCCGATCCTGCCATCCACATCCAGCGTGATGAGGATGCGCAGGGAAGGTTGTGTGATGCTTTCGAATTTCGGGACGAAAAGATTTCAAGAGGAGGTAGCATTATCAGTTCCTGAGGCGTGATGGAGTTAAATTTCTCAATTGTATAGTATCCTACCTGACCAACCCGTCGACCCTATTCCGATTCGAGCCCAAAGGCACCCGCTTCTCGCAGTCTTGATAACAGGGCATCCCAGTGAGGTCCATTTTCACACCCGCCCCGCCAAAAGCTCGCGCTGGAAGATGAGCTCCTTCGGCAGGTGATCGTATAAGTCGAGATAGAGAGCTGCTTCGGAGAGAAGTTCACTGCGCGACTCCTCGGGGCTGACGTGCATGAGCCGATCGAATTGCTCTTTCGAAAAATCGAGCCCTTCGAAATTCAGCTCGTCGTAGTATGGCACCCAGCCCATTTGCGATTCATGCCCTCGACCGCGGCCACAGACACGGTTGAAGACCCACTCAAGCACGCGCATATTTTCGCGGAAGCCCGGCCAGAGAAAATTACCCCTTTCGTCTTTACGGAACCAGTTCACATGGAAAATGCGAGGCAGGTTGCCGATCTGCTTTCGCATCTCCAGCCAATGCGAAAAGTAGTCGCCCATGTTGTAGCCACAAAACGGTAACATCGCGAAAGGGTCGTGTCGGATTTTCCCGATAGCGCCCTCGGCGGCGGCGGTCATTTCGGAACCCAGATTAGCCCCGAGGAAAACGCCGTGAACCCAGTTGAAGGCCTGGAAGACGAGCGGCATCGTCGTGGCCCGGCGTCCGCCAAAAATGATCGCGTCAATAGGGACGCCTTCAGGATTTTCCCAATCGGGATCGATGGCCGGACATTGTGCAGCCGGAGCAGTGAAGCGTGAGTTCGGGTGCGCAGCGGGCGTGTCGGAATCCGGCGTCCAGGCATCGCCCCGCCAGTCAGTGAGGTAGGGCGGCGGCTCTTCGCTCATTTCCTCCCACCACACATCGTCGTCGTCGGTCAGAGCGACGTTGGTAAAAATCGTATGGCTGCGCATCGAAGCCATCGCGTTGGGATTCGACTTTTCCGAAGTGCCGGGCGCGACACCGAAGTAGCCAGCCTCTGGATTGATAGCGCGGAGGCGTCCATCTTTTCCCGGACGCAGCCAGGCAATGTCGTCGCCGACTGTGGTGACTTTCCAACCTTGTTTCTGATAGTTCTCCGGCGGGATGAGCATGGCGAAGTTCGTCTTTCCACATGCACTGGGAAATGCCGCGGCGACATAGCGCTTCTCTCCATCGGGAGCCTCGACGCCGGTGATGAGCATGTGCTCGGCCATCCAACCCTCGTCGCGTCCCATCACGCTCGCTATGCGCAGCGCGAGGCACTTTTTTCCGAGCAGGGCGTTCCCGCCGTAGCCGCTTCCGTAAGACCAGATCTCCCGGTCTTCCGGAAAATGAACGATGTATTTGTCTTCGTTGCACGGCCAGGGAACATCGGTCTCCCCCCCTTTGAGTGGAGCACCCACGGAATGGACGCACGGGATGAATTCGCCCTCGTCCCCGAGCCGCTCCAGCGCGCCTGTTCCCATGCGAGTCATGATCTTCATGTTCACGGCGACGTAGGCCGAATCGGTCACTTCGACACCGATAATGGAGTAGGGTGAATCGAGCGGCCCCATGCAGAATGGGATCACATACATCGTGCGCCCCTTCATGCAGCCCTCGAATAGACCCGCAAGCTTTTCACGCATCTCATCAGGCTGGTGCCAATTGTTAGTCGGGCCGGCGTTTACTTCCCGGTTGCTGCAGATAAAAGTGCGGTCCTCGACCCGGGCTACATCCTTCGGGTCGGATAGAGCAAGATAGCTCTCAGGTCGCTTCTCCGGATTCAGTTTCTTGAAGGTCCCTGCTTCTACTAGCACTCCGCAGAGTCGGGCCCATTCCTCATCCGATCCGTCGCACCATTCGACTGAGTCAGGTTGGCAGAGCGCTTGCAATTTATCGACCCATTCGAGCAGGCCGGAGTGAGAGGTGGGAGCATCGGACATAGACTAAAAAGATACGGGAGCCACAGCGGTTGTCGAGTGACGTTGGCAGCTCAATAGATCTTATCCGTCGCGTCGATTCCGGGGATCATTTGAAAATGTTGATCGTATGTCAGGATGACGGCGCCCGACTGCATCGCGCACACTGCGATATGGATATCCTGGACTGGAAGGATGATACCTTTCCGGTCGAGCGACCAAGCCAAAGCCAAGGTCGCTTCCCACCCTTTGAATCCATCGTCGAGATACAGCATCACCTCCCAGGCGGCCTCATACCGCTTCAACAGTTTGAGAAACTTGATCCCCCTCCCAACCTCTGCCTTGATGATGCCGCACGTGGCGATGTCCCGACTCTCACTCATGAAAGAGAGCGCCTCGAGCGGATCATGCCCGCTCCGCGCCGTCCGAATATACCAGGAACTGTCGACTAAAACCGGGCGACTCATTCCGTGTCACGGGGCTTGCTGGTCACTTGGTAGGGCGTAACAGCTTCCGCAACACGCAGCGACATCGGATCAGAAGCGGGGTCAAACATCGTTTTCAACTCCTCGGTGGTCGCTCCCGTGCCAGCCCTAAGCGTCTCCACCAACTTCGCCCTGCGGGCAACTTCGCGCAATGCGATGGTCACAGCCTCGGTCTTGGTCGCAGCCCCGGTCACTTTCACTACCCTGTCGAGCAACTCCTCGTCCAGATTAATTGTTAACTTCATACATACACGATACACGTATTATGCATTTCGTAAATTATTTTTAACACCTTGGAAATTACTCGCTGGCACTTCCTCGCCAAAGACCGATAATCCGCCCTTCCATGTTCACCCTGCTCAAAACCGATACCGAGACATCCGCACGACGCGGACGCATGTCGCTGGCCCATGGCGAAGTGGAAACCCCAACTTTCATGCCTGTCGGCACTCGCGGGACAGTGAAGTCGGTTCACCCCGCCGAATTGAAAGATCCCGCCCTCGATTGCAGAATCATCCTTGGAAACACCTACCACCTCTACCTTCGACCCGGAACGGATGTCCTGGATGAATACGGCGGACTCCACGAATTCATGCAATGGGACCGCCCTATCCTGACCGATTCCGGCGGGTACCAGGTCTTCTCTCTAGCGAAATTGCGAAAAATCACCGAAGAGGGTGTGCGATTCCAGAGTCACATCGACGGCAATCCGCTCATGCTGACTCCGGAGTCAGTCCTGGAAATCCAACGCTCCATCGGCAGCGACATCTGCATGATTCTCGACGAATGCCCGCCCGGTGGCTGCGACCGCGACTACGCCGCCAACTCGCTCGCCCTGACGCAACGTTGGGCCGGCCGCGCTCGCGACTGGATCGCGGCGAACCGTCCGGACGGCCAGCACTATTTCGGAATCGTCCAGGGAGGATTTTTTCCTGAACTTCGTGAGAAAGCAGCTCGCGACCTCATTGAACTTAATTTTGACGGTTACGCCATCGGCGGTCTGTCCGTCGGCGAGCCAGTGCCTGACATGTTACGCGCCGTCGAGGTCGCCGCGCCCGTCCTCCCCGCCGACAAACCTCGCTACGCAATGGGCCTGGGTCAACCCGACCAGTTACTGGAACTGATCGCCCGGGGCGTCGACATGTTCGACTGCGTCCTGCCAACCCGCGTCGCTCGCAACGGCACCGCCTACACCGCCGACGGCACCATAAATCTCAAAAACGCACAGTGGGCAAAAAGCCGTGAACCCCTCGCGCCTCCCGGCGAAACGCATCCTCTCTGCGAGGGATTTTCGCGCGGCTATCTGCGCCATCTCATCAAAAGCGACGAAATCCTCGGTTTGCGACTCTTGACGCTACATAATGTATACTTCTATCTCCACTTGATGAACCGGACTCGGCGTGCTATTGACAGCGGCACGTTTGCCGGTTTCAAGGCCGACTTTATCAGCCGCTACCGGGGTGAACGAATCGACGCTTGATCGACAGGCGTCGTTTTTGTCTACGAACAACTAAATTTCAGAAAAATAATACAATGAACTCACTTATTCTCGCAGCAGCAGAAGCGGCACCTGCACCAGGTGGCGGCTTTGGAATGTTCGTTCCTATGATCCTTATCATGGTGATGTTCTACTTCATTCTCATCCGCCCGCAGCGCAAGCA
>Ga0222633_1000919_pt1 | contig 19718 bp, 19 predicted proteins | sample AntAcemetageno48_FD_179816 | JGI IMG/M metagenome (GOLD analysis project Ga0222633, IMG submission 179816) | Saline water microbial communities from Ace Lake, Antarctica - #48 | ecosystem: Environmental > Aquatic > Non-marine Saline and Alkaline > Saline | place: Antarctica: Ace Lake | collected...
GTGTCCTGGACGTCAGAACCCGCGGTGAACTCCAACGGGCGGCGCAGAACATACTCTATGTCGTCGTACCGGGTTAGCACGTACATGCCGATCTGTTCCATAAAGTAAGCGGGTGATTCTTCGCGAATCAGATCGTAGGCTTCGAACCAGTTTTCTTGCACTACCGGGTCCATGAAGTCGACCTCAGATGCGTGTTTAAAAGGGCAGCTATCGCTCATATCGAATTTCCTGTTAGTTGTCTGTTCATCTTCTTGTCTGGTGTTGGTTAGAACACGGCGAGAGGGTTTAGAGGCGAGCCGGTCCCGCCGGGAACTCTTAGCGGAGCGCCGACGTAAAGAAAGGTGACCCGCTTTTGTTCTCTGGCCACCTGCGCCAGTGTTTCGAGATCAAGGTTGTCGAGTATAGGCATGCCAAGCCCGACCAGAAGCAGTTCATGCAATGGATTGACCAAACCCTCAACCCCGGAGGGCATGACATCGTTAACACCATCACTGCCAATCATCACGACATCCCGTTCCTTCAGGAAGGCGGCGATTGATGCGTGGGCCCCTGCGGCTTTTTCCAGGAAGTTCCATTGACCGTCTTTATCGACCTTGGCCCAACGGCCCGTTCGAATGAGAAGCACATCACCGCTGCGAATTTTAACGTGGTTCTTATTCTCCCAGGCCTTCAGATCGTTTGCCGTAATAGCCATGCCAGGTTCCAGAAATTCGACCCCGAGAAAAGCAGGCATATCTACCAGGACGCCGCGTGCAAATACGCCATTAACACCGGCGTTGTGAATGCCAAGCTTTTCGGCGCCGTTGGTTTTTGCCGCTGAATAAGGAACACCATTGTAGAAGTAACCCTTATGCGCAAAGTGGGGAAGGCCGTCCATATGCGAATGTGCAAATCCGTGATAGTCCACCTCATAGCGATCAACCGCCACCTGGTGACCACTGAACTCTGCAACAGAGACCTCATGTTTGAAAGGGTTTGCGTTCAGCGGGTCCTGTACCTTGTTTAAGTCCAGTTCCAGTGAAACTGTAATGCCCGCTCGAACAAGTTTCGCTGCGGACTTGCGGGTCTTTTCCGTGATGAGGTTCAGGGTACCCAGTTCATCGTCCACACCCCAGCGACCCCAGTTAGAGATGTCCTGCATCAACTCATCATATTCTGCCCGACTCATATCTTCGGGTGGACCAACCTCGGGTGGACCTATGGCCTGTATTGGTGAACTTAAGAAAAGCAGTAGTATCGGGACCAAAATACGCATCATAAGATTCTCACACTCTGTTGGCTCTAAAATACGCCGATTTTCCCTGCAGGTAAATCGGATACCCGATTTGCGTCTGGAGGTCCCGTGGCATTAGTCTAGGCCTTTAAATTAACTTGGGATCTAGCATGGCACGTTCCGTCAATTTTGGTTTGTGGTACGACTTCCGTAATCCGGGTCATAAGGTCAGCTTCGAGAAACTCTATCGTGATTCCCTCGATCAGATCGCATGGGCAGAGACCATCGGATTCGATTCGGTATGGTTGACTGAGCATCATTTTGTCCAGGACGGCTATTGCCCATCACCGCTGGTTGTCGCCGCGGCCATTGGTGAGCGAACCAGCAGGATGCGGATTGGTACCAATCTAATGTTGTTACCCCTGGCAGACCCAATACGTTTAGCTGAGGACGCTGCAGCGCTTTCTATTCTGACGGGCGGCCGGTTCGACCTCGGTGTAGGTCTGGGATATCGACAACTGGAGTTTGACTATTTTGGGCGAAAAATTAGCCATAGACCCAGCCTGATGGAAGAAGGTGTTTCTGTCATTCGACAGGCATGGTCCGGTGAGCCGATTTCGCATCAGGGAAAGCGATATAACATTGAAGGCATCCAGGTCAGTCCTGTTCCGGAATCCATTCCCAGGCTACTGATGGGCGGCATGGCGGAACCTGCCATTGACAGAGCCGCACGACTGGGCGACGGGTTTCTTTCCACGGGCGGAATAGGGCTCGAGGAATACACCGGTGCTGCGAAAAAAGCCGGCAGGGATGCCGCTATCTATGCGGGCCATTGGGGGATCATTGCTGATGACCCCGAAAAGGAAGCGGTGGAAGTGGGAGATAACGTGCTGTACCAGACAAACGAGTACATCAGTTGGGGTGCGTTCGGGCCGCCATCTGAAACGCCGCTATTTGAGAGTCCGGAAAGCGCCATTGCAGGCGGCCTCTATGAACTCATGGACGGTGCGGGAGCGGTTGATGCATTGACTAAGCTGCTGCTCGCATACCCGGACATAAAAGATATTCATTTTTGGGCGCAGTTCCCGGGCGAGTCGGTAGAGCATGGCAGTCAGAGAATTGAGTATATCTCTAACAATGTATTGCCTGCGGTCAGGAAAAACATTTCGTAACTGAGGGCGTGCCTGAAGGTCTTGCCAGGATTTCCAGGCCAGAGATGAACCGGTATGGAGACGATGAAGCTTGAGGACCCGTAGGTTCCCATCACGCTGCGGGACCCGGTGACGGACCACGTTCTCTTCACTTTCGCTGGTTATCATGCTGGCGCGGCTAGATTAATGCCCTACAGAACTTTCGTTGCCAACAAGGGCGGCAGGAAAAAAAGAGCAACGAGCGAGCTGACACTCACTGCTGCTGCAGCGGTTGCCAGCGGCACAAGCCCCAGTGTAATAAATGGTGCGAGCAACGCTGTACCGATTGAAGCCGTGAAAAATACCAGCAGGATAACCATTGCAGCGCCTCGGGCGTCGTTGTTACCTGAAGCGATAATGGCCTGGTAGAAGCCGGGTGGGCCGCGGATACCGAGACCGAGGTTAACAAATGAAAACAGAACCCATAGCATCGCAGGCTCGTGACTTGGGACCGCCAATGCGTAAATCAGGATCGCCATGCTCCCCACCGCGGCCAGACCGGAACCGAACCAGATAGTCTGCTCGGGACCAAACCGTTCCACCAAAAAATGTGCTGTATTGGCGGCGATGATAAACAAGGTGATGCCGATCACCTGCATCACGACGAAATCACGCAAGGTGCCGTTCATTCCAATGGTGATGACGGTGGGCGCGCCAAAGACGAAGATCAGCAAACCACCCAGGGTGAACGCCTGGCTGAGCGCATAGCGCATAAAAGTGCCGGATCGCAATAACGCAAGATAGCTCGATTTGGGAAATTTATCTTTTGATTCTGCAGCGGCCGTCGGAAGTGCTGGTGTGAATAACCAGGTGATTGATAGCAACAAGGCGAGTCCTGCGGTAATAAAAAAGGAAGCTCGCCAGTCCATATAGTGCAGTAACCATGCTCCTGCAATTGGTGCCAGGGCGGGAACCACCGATTCAATGCTTCCCATCAGGCCCAGCGCGCGCAGGGCTCTTCGGTCGTCAAACAGTAACCGGATCAGACCTGGAGCGAACACGGCAGGCGCCGCCGCGAAGAACCCCTGTAATACCCGGTAACCGACAAGTTCTGAAATAGTTACACTGAGAGAACAGAGAAGGGAGGTGGCGGAGTAAGCTGCAAGGGTGCCGAGCAATAATAGTTTCTTATCGTACCGTGCGCCTAGTTCACCAAATACCAGAAGCCCGAGAGCGGTGCCGCCGGTAAATGCGGCAAGGACAAGCTGCGCCTGGGTAAGCGTCCCATTGATAGATTCTGGCAGCGAGGGTACAGCAGGTAAGACAAGGTCTGTCCCCGCCAGTCCCAGGATTGTCCCCGCTATGATTAAGGCGAACAGAAACTGTTTGTTGTGTTCTTCTTTTTGAGGAGCCTGCATTGCTTAAGCCATCACCGACGCCGTTTTCTGAATAACCCGATTTCTGGAGTAGAACGAGAGATCGACGGACCGTTTGAGATGCTGCAGGTTCAGCAGCGATGGTGCCGAATCATGATCCTTGTTGTCGATAATGGCTGCCATCAGGTCACCAACAACAGGGGCGTTCTTGAACTGGTTACCACTCGTGCCTATCGCCAGGTAGAAGCCGTTTAAGTCGGTTCGATCATAAAGGGGAATCCAGTCATCTGAGACATCGTACAAGCCGACGGTTCCCCGTGCATTGTTCTCGATGCCCAGTTCGGGCCAGCGCTGGGCCGCGCGAACTGCCTGTGTGGTCCATTGTCCTGTGAGCTGGTCGTTATACTCATCCGGATCCACAATGTCCGGTGGATCGCACGCCGGATCGGCCGAGCCAACCAGCATGTCTGCGCCGTCGGGTCTCTGGTAAACACCGGCATCGAGATCGACGATAAATCCAGCGTTTTGCCGGTAACCAAGAGGCGCTTTCAGATAGGCCACTTCATGGCGGTGAGGTTTGGTTGCGATCCTTAGCCCGTTTGTGATTCCGGCCAACTCGTTGATGACGGAGGAGTGTGGTCCAGCCGCGTTAACGATAATTTGTGCTGAAATGCTTTCTTTCTCGTCGAGTTGAATACCGGAAACAGCACCGCTATTGCCGAGGATGTTCGTGACCTGAACATTAAATCTGAAGTTGCTTCCTTCGTGTTCTGCAGCCACCTGTAAGTTCTTGGCGGCCAGTTGTGGATCAGAGACATAACCTGAAGCCGGTATAAGAATCCCACTTGTGATCTCACCCGGAACCGGTTCCCCGAAGCCTTCTTCATCCTGGCGTCTGGGCGGACCGAAAGCCTGGAGGCTTATACCCGGGTACAACTTTTTTATTTCTTGCGGTGAGAGACTCTTATATTCAACGCCGACGTTTTCCAGGACGGCCAGGTTATTCTCGTACTGATGATCTGTTCCATCCCGGATCAGGACCAGGCCGCCCGTTTCAACGTAACGGGCAATTGGCCCAGGGGCATGACCGAGAAAGCCACGCCAGTCCAGCCACCGATGCCTGGCTTCATGTGCAACAGCGCAACTGACTTCGTGAGAATAGAAAGGTCGAACGATAGCTGAAGAATAGCTGGTTGAGCCATAGCCCGCAGACGGCAGGGCGTCTACGTTGAGCGTCTTTATTCCGCGGCGCGCAAGGGCGAGTGATATGGAGCAACCAATCACACCTGCGCCGATGATAATGGCGTCAAATTCTTTCACTGGCTTAAGTCGGTGTCTGACTGATAGATAAGTCCGGTACTGTATCTGAGTTTGTTCTCCAAACCCACCCGCATGGGGTTTGGGGCGAACCTGTGATCAAGACACAACTTGCGTCTTTGACCAATCTGGAATACTGCTATGTGATTTGCCGGAACACTGCTTGTCGGGTTGCTGCTTCTGGCGCCTGCACTGGTCAAGCCAAAGTAACTGAAACCAAAGTAACTGAAACCAAAGTAACTGAAACCAAAGTAACTGAAACCAAAGTACTGCAAAAATTGCTACGCACATTACGGTGCAATGCGAGCGTTGGTTCCCGACCCCGTTGTTGACAGAGGTTGTTCAGCGAATCTGCTTGATAAGATCCTGGCCGGACCCATCTTTAACCCAGGGTCGACAAAAACCCGATCAAAAGTCACAGGTTGAGTTAGTTTCGAGGCGGCCCTTAAGACTTTTTCTAACTGCCCGCTTCACGTATCAGGTCGCTAACGCCGTCCCATTCTTCATGTTGTTGTTTCCAGCCGTCGAACAAGTCCCGAATGACCGGTGCATCGCCATGGAGTTCCACGTAGCAGCCCATATCCTTGCGACAATCCATGTAGGCAACGTAATCACCACCCCATAACGTGCAGGCTGTTTCGTAACCTTCATCGTTAAATCTCTTAACCTCTTTGGTGACATCATGAATAAGTAACCCGATATGGTGGAAGCCATACTCGCCAGGTTTGTACATATCGCGGTAGATTGAGGGCGTATCGTCATGCTGGGCGATGAACTGTATGTGTGCGGGGCCAGCCTGGCCGAATGCATAGCTGACATCGGCTTCAACGTGTTCGCCAAGATATCGAAAGTTCTCCGCAACGTGACTTCTGACCACATGAAACGGGCCGGCGCCGACCATTTTGTTCCACTTTCTGCAGGCTTCATCAATGTCTTCCACAAAATAGGCATACTGCCAGATGGGGTGTCGAATAATGCTCATAGGATCTCGCTTATAGGTTGATGGTTCTACGGGCTAACTGTAGTCTGCAGTATAAGATGGATTGACGACGAAATGGGAGAAGGTAATGAGTGTCGAAAATGGTGAAAGATTTCTCAGGTTGCTCGAAGCGGATCCTGATCTGAGGCGAAAAGTCAGGGAGTCCGGTGAGGCAGGGTTTCTGGATCACTCGGCGTCCGCAGGCGCGTCCTGTACGTCTTATGAAGTGGTGTCTGCGATGATTCGGGGAATGGAAACCGGTTCTTGAATATAGGTAAGCTGAAGATCGCAGAAGCACATTTTCTACAGTCCTATCCCGATGGGTTTGCCGATGCCGGGCTTGTAGAGATTGGTAAGCGCCATCGGATGGATAAGATGACCATCTTCGCAAAAGAGGTCCTTGCGAAGAAGGAATTCGACAGACCCAACGCGTTTCTGGAGAACATGGTTAAACTGGTTTCGCGATCGTCAATGGTGTCCCTGTTCGAGAAACCAAAGTTCAGGGATATGGTGAATGACCTGAATTCGGATGATCGTGAGAGACTCGTCGCGTCTTACAAGAAACTCTTCCACGGGAACCAGAAGAAAGGGTTAACCGAGGTGGTTGAGTTCCTTGCTGAGAGAAAGATGGCCAAATGGAGCCTGGTGACGATTGGCCTGGTTTATTACCGGCCGCAAAAAGAAGTCTTTGTGAAACCGACGACAGCAAAAAATATTGTGCAGAAGCTGGAGCTGGATCTGGAGTACAAGCCGCGACCGAGCTGGGACTTTTACGAGGGCTACCGGAACGCAATTATCGAGATGAAGTCGCTGGTTAGTCCATCACTGGCACCGAACAACGCAGCCCTGACAGGCTTTCTCATGATGACGCTCTAGAAGCCGTTCCCTTTAGAGCTCCAGTATTGCCTTGGCTACAATATTACGCTGAACCTCGGCAGATCCTCCTGCAATGGTTCGCATCCTGCTGTTCATATAGCTCGGCATCAGGGGTAGCGAGATTGCGGAACCGACAGGCGACGGACCGCCGACTTCAAGTGCCTCCGGCTGGTAGGCGAGTCCGTAGTAGGCGGCGACTTCAATAGCCAGTTCGTCCGCTCTTTGCAACGTCTCTGCGCTTATGGCATTTAATACCGAGGAAACTGAGCCCGGTCGATTGCCGGCACTAAGATTAGCCAGCACTCTTTGTTCTGACGTCTCCATCGCAAGCGCATCTATCTCGAGTTGTGCCAGCTTGACAAGGAAAGCCGGGTCGCTCGCCAGTGTTGTCCCTGAGGTGCCTGTCTCATTGGCCAGACGTCGCGTCCTGTTAATAAGCCGTCGGAGCTCTACCGATGAAATTGAGAATCGCTCGAATTCCAGCAGGTACTTTGCAACAGACCAGCCATCATTTTCTTTGCCGACCCTGTTTGCTTTGGGCACGCGTACATCATCAAAGAAGACCTGGTTAAGTTCGTGTGAACCTTCAAGGTTGATGATAGGTTCGATTTTTATCCCGGGCGTATCCATCTCGAGCAGCAGGAATGAAATACCCTGCTGGACCTTGCCCTCGGTTGAGGTTCTGACCAGTGCGAACATCATGTTGGAATGTTGTGCAAAGCTGGTCCATATTTTGGTGCCGTTAACGATATAGTCGTCACCATCGCTCGCCGCAAAGGTCTTCAATGAGGCGAGGTCAGACCCTGCACCAGGCTCCGAGTATCCCTGGCACCAGATGTGTTCACCGGACAGGATTTTTGGCAGGTAGTAGTTTTTTTGCTCTTCGCTTCCGTAGCCAATCAGCATCGGCCCGCACATCTTCAATCCCATAGGAGAAATCCCTGGCGTTTCGGCGCGGGCACATTCCTGGGAGAAAATGTATCGCTGCGTCAGTGACCAGTCAGTTCCTCCGTATTCGACGGGCCATTCAGGCGCGGCCCAACCCTTGTCGAACAGCAACTTCTGCCAGGCCATGGCTGAGTTCTTCTCCTGCCAGATGCTGGTCTTTTTTCGACCGGCCTCGCGGAGTTCGTCGGTGAGATTGTCATTGAGGAACGCCCTGACTTCCTCTCGAAATGCTTCGTCGGCATCTGAAAATTGTGAATCCAAAGTTTTCCCCGTAGTTAGTCAACAGTAGTTAGTAAGCAGTAGTCAATAAACAGTCGTTCGTACCCGGTCTTTATTGTTTTGCTGAAGGACAGGCGACCAAAGCTCAATGCCGTTCTCACAGCGTCAGACAGGTCATAGAGATCATGAATGAACTGTTCAACTGGTCCTATCTTAGTTGAGATTGAACCAGCCGTCTTGCCGGACATCCTGGTCATTTGACGGGGAGCTCGTGCTCTGGTTTATTCAATCTTTGCCCTCGGGACTTATTGGGCGTTCATCATCTATCAGAGCAGAACTACATGGCAATTCAGATCGACCCGAAAACGGGACTCAAAACATTCAACACTCGAGCCGCGATAGCGACTGACAAGATCTCAGGACGTGGTTACGCCGTGATTAATGACCAGGCGCTAAAGGATTTACCGGAAGCTCCAGCTGGCGCTGTTTTCAATGCAGAAGAACAGGCCCGGTACCGGGATTTCAAAGAGGCAAGGCGTGGGGCTGCAGATTATATGCCCATGGAAGGTGAGTTCAGCCGTTATCTGGAGGACGTCTATTCAGCTGATCCTGTTGAACGGGAATCACTCGATGATGAGTGTGAAATTCTGGTTGTGGGTGCGGGGTTTGCCGGGTTGCTGCTCTGGCACAAATTACGGGAAGCGGGTTTTAACGATGTTCGCTTCTGTGAAAAAGGTGGAGATGTTGGAGGTACCTGGTACTGGAATCGATACCCGGGTATCGCTTGTGACGTTGAAGCATACAGCTACCTGCCTTTGCTCGAGGAAATGGGTTACATCCCTTCCATGAAGTTCGCCTCAGGATTTGAAATTCTGGAGTACTGTCAGAAAATGGCAGAGAAGTTTGGTTTCTATGATCACTGCCTTTTCCATACAACGGTTGAAAAAACGGACTGGGATGAGTCGACCGGTCGCTGGTCTGTTCACACGGACCGTGGCGACACGATGAAATCCCGATTTGTCATTCTGGCCAATGGAATTTTGACGACACCAAAGCTCGCGCGAATAAAGGGTATGGAAAAATACCAGGGGGATTCCTTTCACACCTCGCGTTGGAACTATCATGTGGACCTGGAAGGCAAGCGTGTGGGGATTATTGGTACGGGTGCAACGGCGGTGCAGGTGGTGCCACAGCTGGCGAAAATAGTGGATGAACTCTACGTCTTCCAGAGGACACCGTCGTCCGTCGATGTCAGGGACCAAAGGGAAACAACCGAGGAAGAAAGGGAGACCTGGGCGAAAGAGCCTGGTTGGGCGAAGGCCCGGCGAGCAAGGTTCGCAAAAATATCAGCGGGTCGAACGGCCATTAAGGCCAACGATGATTTTCTTGCAGGCAAAGTGTCTGACTTCAAGGAACGTAAAGAGCATGCCGAGCAATTGTCTCCTGAGGAAATGATCCAGAAGAATCTGGAATCCAACTTCAGGATTATGGAACAGATCAGGGCGAGAGTTGATGCGATAGTTGAAGATCCAAAAACAGCTGCCGAGTTAAAACCTTACTATCCTTATGGCTGTAAGCGGCCAACGTTTCATGATGAGTATTTGCCGACATTCAACCGACCTAACGTAACGCTCGTTGATACAGCACCCCACGGTGTTAGTGAGATTAATGAAAATGGCATTGTGCACAATGGGGTAGAGTACCCGCTGGATGTGTTGATCTACGCCACAGGATTTCAGTGGATGGCGACCTCAACTTTCAACATGATTAAAGGTCGTGATGGTGAGACCCTGAACGGTAAGTGGCAGTCTGAGGGAACAAAAACTTTCCTTGGTATTCACAGTCACGGGTTCCCGAACCTTTTTATTGTTTCGGGTCCACAGGGTGGTGGCGGAAGCTTTAATTTCACCAATGCTATCGAGGAACATGGGGATTACATCGTCTGGATGTTGTCGACCATGCGAGAGCAGGGATCGAAGATAGTTGATGTTCGCAAAGAACCAGAAGACAGGTATGCAGAGCATTGTCGAAAAGCTGATATCAATTCTGCACCTTTGCGCGACTGTATTTCCTACTACAACGGTGAGGGTAATGCGGAGCCGGGTAGCCTGGCCTATTATGGTGGGGGTACCTGGCACAAAATTCGTGTCCAAGCACAGGCATCGCTTGAGCCTTACCTGTTCGAGTGAGGGTCACACGTGAAGTGATGCCGATATTGAGTGCTATTTGGGCTTGTTATCTGCCGCCCAGCGGGCTGCCTTGATGGCATCGGCATCAAGGTCGATGGCATGCGCGATTCTTTCAATAAAATCTCGTTCCGTGTCTTCGACCCTTTTGTCCGCCAGGGCAACAAGCCAGAGCTTCTCCAGCAGGAATTCCTTGTCCTGTTTGCCGAACTGGTTATTCACGAAAGTTGTTATCTGGTTTAGATACTCTTCTTCACTGGCTGTTTCACCTACTTCAATGAGCCTGTCGATCACACCCTCAGGGATGTCGAAAGACTCTCCCAAAATTTTTCGTATGACTTTTTCTTCTTCGGGATCCTGGTCCATATCTGATTTGGAACAGGCAACAAGAATTGATGCAGCGGTATAGCGAAATTCTATGCCGTCACGGGTAAGTTGCCCTGATGATCGTGGCTTGATGTAGATGTTGAAAAACTGGGCGAAATCCACAGTCGATCCTGGAGTGATTTATGTAAGGACGTATTCTAGGTGCCCTCCCACGAGATATCCACAGGTCAGGCACCCGGCGGAAGCTGTTGTCCGGTATCCGTGACCACCCTGATCCCCGCAAACCTGCCTTCAGGTAAGCTCGCCAACAGAGGCTGCCATGATTCGGCTCAGGTGACTATACGGCAACCCCGTTTCGTCTCTCCAGTCATTAAACGCGTCCTGTACGGCGCGCAATCCGCGTTGGCTGGTCGGTTCCTTATCAACAATCCCTTCTGCGACCAGAACAGTGACTACGTCTTTACTAAACATGAAGGTGTCTTTGCCCACAAATCGAAGAAAGTACTGACCCGTGTGCCCGCCGAGTCGACTGCCGTTCTTCTTTAGATAAAGCAGCAGGCCGACGACGTCATCTTCAGGCCAGTCTGCCAGGAAACGTCCGAAGGATTCGTGCTGCGAAATAGTTTCCATGACAAATTTGGCATTTTCCCGGGCAGCCAAAATCTTTGTCATATTTCTGATAATCGATTTGTCCTGGACCAGTATCTCCAGTCGCTCATCACTGAAGTTGGCGATCGCCTTTGGGTTAAACCCCGCAAAGGCGGTTTCGAAGTTGGCCCATTTGTTCTCTACGACTTTCCAAACAAACCCTGATCGAAAAATACACTTGGTCATTTCAGACAAATAGAATTCATCGGTCGCGCATAAAAGATCCTGGCGGGTCCCTACCGTTGGCAGCGAGAACTCTAGTTCCTGTTGACCTTTTCTTTCAATTGCCCGAGTGTAAATCCGTTCGAATGTCACTAGTTTAGTTGGTGTTGTGCGAGTGTATGTGCGGTTTCTACATCCTCTGGAGAAAGGCTGATTTGACTCGCGATTCGATCGATAAACTCGCGTTCCCGGGTTTCAATTCGCCCGTCTGCGTAGGCAACACACCATAGTTTTTCAAGCAAAAATCGTTTATCTCGAGCATTGAATTGCTCGTTAATCAGGGTTGTGATTTCTGAGAGGTAGGTTCCTTCGCTGGCCGTGTCTGCAAACTCAAGTAATCGATCAACGGTTTTTTTCGAGATGCTAAAAGTTTCTTCCAGAATCTCTGTTATCACTCGTTTTTCCTCGGGGTCTTCCTCCAGATCCGATTTAGAACAGGCGATAAGTAGCGACGCTGCTGCGTATCGAAACTCTATGCCGTCTCTATCGAGAGGTCGCCTTGAATGAGGGCGCATGTAAATATCAAAAAAAGTCGTGAAGTCCATTGTTTTAACTGGTCAGGGTTGCGAGCGCATCGTGCCACATCTGAACATCAGTGTCCGGCGATTCAAGAAGTAGTAAGCCATGATGATACGCTTCTTCTGATTTGCTTTGCCACACGACTTTTGCAACAACGTATATGGGTTCCAGCTGTTTGATATCCAGGCACGTTCGTACGATTCGTCCTTTGCGAAGCGGTTGGTCCAGGATCACCTGCATGCCGCTGTTCGAAAGGTCCTGGGACTTGCAGATAACGATATCGCCGGTGTCCATGGGGTTGGCGCGAACGCCGGCTTCTATGAAAAAAGTCAGGTCAATACTGAGCCTGGGAGCAACGCGATCGTCAATCATCAGATTCTACCTGCACAAGTTGAGTGTGTTTACGCATTCGTTCGACTGAAGATTTGAAATCTCCCATGCCCACAGGCATTTCATCTTCGATTTCGACACTTTGGCCTGTGAGGAGCATTACCGCGTGGTCCGTATCAGGTCGCTCCAGATTGTGTTCTGTCTGGTCCACAAAGATCAGCGATTTACCTTCATCGGCTACCTCCCTTGCTTCCAGAATTGAGGTTCGATCGATGATGATGTCTTTAACCGAATCGTCTTCTACGCCCAGTTTCGGTACCGCGAGCAGGATAAACTGGGTATTTTCCATGACCTGCGCACGTGTCTCTTCCGCCTGCCTTTTTTTTCTGAGCAGCGCGAACTCATCTTCCTTTGCTTTGTCTTTCAGAGAGGACATGAGGCTCCTTCTGACGTTCTTCAAAACCACCCCGGGTAGTGGCAAAGGGGTAATGACTCCAGAGGAAAGGAGGTAGGCGAACTCTTCAAAGCTCGTTTGAAGGGCGCTGCTGCCGCTTCGGTTGGTGAATATCAGGTGCTGGGAGTCATCTGACTTCAATGTCAGTTTGATATGTCGGGCACTTCCAGACTCCGGCTGGAACACAAACCATGCGCCAGGGTTCAATTTTGTTACTGGTGCAAGCAGCGACCTTGACACTCTGGTGTTGTCGCTTAAGGCTTCTGTGCGGGTGGGTAACAGCTCAAATTCGCTGATTTCCAGTGGATCGTCTCTCAATACTCTGACGAGGATTGATTCAATCGAATCAAGCGCCCCAAGGATGGCATCTTCGTCGTGCTCAATTGAAACAAGACAGGTTCTTAGCTCAGCGGGGAGGTTTTCGATGATTCGATAAAGTTGTTGGTTGGAAGCAGATTTTGACAATTCAATATCGGGTGCTTTGGTGATCTCCGCGTCCTGCGCTTCTGCTTCGGTGTCTTTTGTCCCTTCAGTTTCAACCTGATCTTCTATCGAAACTTCCAACTCAAGGCCGAGATCAGGAATCGCCGCAATCTCTTCAGTGGGGGCGTCGGTCGGACTGGAGACCGGTTCTTTGGTCCCACTCTGAAGTGTTGAAATCAAGGTTTCTGTCAGCTGAACTGCCCGGTGCCATTCATCGCTATCAGTGCCCTGACGGGTTGCAATCAGCTGGATTGAGTCGAACCAGACGCCATGAAGAAACTCAACAATTGCTCGAGGCAGGGCATGTGCTTTCATTTGCTCATTCAGCATTCGAGCAGCTATCTTCTTTGAGCGCTCGGCGGTTAGCTTGCCGGATGCAGCATCCGAGAGACGCTGCTCCAACTTTTTAACCCGGTCTCTTTCATTTGATACGAAGTGGACAATATCGGTTTCGAGGAGTTGCAAAAGATTGTTGCGTGCTTCAGTCATGCCCTTGACCTCGCTGAGGTTTCCGGTTGCAACAAGCAGGCTTTGCAATGCGTGGTCTAGTTTTTGTGCAGTTGATTCAAGTCCCTTTCCTTTCAAATCAGTCCAGCCGAATGTGAGGGCAAGGAGTGATTCGACGATCGGAATTATCGGACTTTTAGTCATGCCGACCAGGCCGTCCGCGATTCCAATTCGCATGACGGCAGCGCAGGCGCCTCTAAGCTTCGCGGTAACATCTTCCGGTAAACGGACACCATTGATGGTCGATGTCAGTTCAGCATCAAGAAACGAAATTATGGCAAAGTCGAATTCGTCTATCGATTCCAACTGCATGCATTCAGACACCAGCTGACCCGGGACGCCTTCAGCCTGCAGAGCGTATAGCGCATCAAGAATTTCTTGCTTGTTTAGAGGATCAAATATGACCTCTGTCGGGGGATATTGCTTGAGCAATGCCTCCCTTAGAGATTTTGTGTCCATTCCTAGACTCCTTCGGTCAACCCTGACCTGTGCTCTGTAGAGGTGTTACATCGACACTTTATGATGGATCGTATCTATAAATCCACTGCCTATTGCTCTTTGACTTTGCGTCTTCTGGTCTGTCGATTTTGCCGGGGGTGTTTGGTTAATTTGAAGCGTTCGGAAAGGTGATTGTTCCTGACATTCGTTTCAAGCGTGTCAGGAACATGGCGGACACCTGGCCTTGCGCCAAGTACCCTGGTCAGCCACTGACACTTCTCTATAAAGAGAGGGGTTTAGTCGTCAGGTTTGTTAATCAGATTCGTCGAAAACAAGTCGGGACACGACCTGATTGAGAGCTGTCTGTTCCGGAGATATCTCTGGGCCATCTTCGGTCACGGCGACCACGTTGCTTCTTGCAGCCTGCATTTTGTCGAAGGCACCATTGCACTCTGAAACCATTACCTTCATGGCATCCAGGGAGGATTCAATCTCGGATGAATTCCTGACCCATGTCTCCACAAACAGCCCGTCAACAGGGTTTATTTTGACAGGGTACCGCGGCTTGCCGGTTTTTGAGGAAAACAGGTCACACCATTCTTTGGGCGCCTGCTCATTCAATTCAAAGAATAGATCTATACAAGGCATTCTTTGTATTGCCGGTGGCCTGGTTTCGTCCAGGCCTACAATTCTAAAATTTGTTGTCATTGTGTTCGCCTGATCAAGGGTGTGTTAAGAAGCAGATGCGTGTCTATTCGCTCCTGAATTGGAAGCCGAATTTCGATTGCGTCTGGGACGATTTCGGCTGTTGCCGTCTGCGCTATTTCCTCTTGGACCATTTCCCCTTGAGCCATTTCCCCTTGAGCCATTTCCCCTTGAGCCATGGTTATTTGAAAAGCCGGTTTTGTTTCCTGAACGGCCCTGGTTGACGTTGGAAAGTGGCAGGACATGCTCAGGTTCGAAACCTTCGATCTCGACCCGTTCCAGAGGTTTGTTAATCACCCGTTCAATGTCCCGAAGCTGTTTGGATTCATCAGCGCAGACGAGAGAAATGGCATTACCTGTCGTTCCCGCCCGCCCGGTTCGGCCTATACGGTGGACATAGTCTTCAGGCACATGAGGCAGATCAAAATTGATCACCATTGGCAGTTCCGAGATATCAATACCCCTGGAGGCGATATCTGTGGCCACAAGTATTTCAACCTTGCCGCGTTTGAAGTCTTCAAGCGCCTTGGTTCTTTGGGCTTGACTTTTATTGCCATGAATAGCCGCTGCACGAACCCCGATCTTTACCAGATCGCGGGTGAGCTTGTTCGCCCCGTGCTTGGTTTTTGAAAACACGAGAGCCTGTGACCAGCCGTTCGACCGCACCAGGTGCTGGAGCAATTCGGATTTCCGTCTTTTGTCTACCGGGTGCAGGACTTGCTCAACGGTATGGGCAGCAGCATTTTTTGGCGTGACATTTACCTCAACCGGGTGTGACAGATAATCATGGGCAAGTTTTCTGATTTCTGGCGAGTAGGTCGCTGAGAACATCAGCGTCTGTTTGTTCTCGGGCAGCAGTTTCTGGATGCGCTTGATATCAGGAATGAAACCCATATCAAGCATGCGGTCGGCTTCATCAAGTACCAGGACATCAATATTTTTAAGGTTTACGGCACCTTGTTGACAGAGGTCCAGTAGACGTCCGGGGGTCGCTACAAGTATGTCGATACCCTGACGCAGTTTCTTGATCTGTGGGCCTATCTTGACGCCGCCGAATACTGCCAGTGACTGAAGGTTCGTGTGCTTTCCATAGGTGTGCGCAGATGCTTCGATCTGGGCCGCGAGTTCGCGTGTTGGTGTGATAATCAAAACGCGTGGATGATTCCCCGGGTTCTCTAGTCGGCCCAGTTTTTCCAGCAGTGGGAGCATGAATGCTGCTGTCTTGCCTGTTCCGGTTTGCGCAGATGCCATCAGGTCTTTTCCTGAGAGGACCGGCTCAATAGCGGCTAACTGGATGGCGGTTGGTTGCGTATATCCGCTTTCGGATATCGCTTTTAATAATGGCTCGGACAAGCCTAGTTCTTTAAAACTCATATTGTTTCCTGGCGCCATATTACGGGCGCAATGGTGTAAGTCATCGCAATTGTTGCGATGTCAGGGCGCACTAGTGCGCTGGACGGCATAAAGAGTTGAGGCAGTGGCGTTACTTGCCTGGCTGGCCTCGAGGTGAGGGGCGACTGGGGTACCCAGTGCTTTCAAATCAACATGACGTGACCGATCTAGGATCAGCGCGCGCAGTGTAGGTCGCTGAATCATGTAAAGCAAGGAATATTCGTGCCTTAGCCAGCCAGGCTGTCGCAATCTGCAGGCGGAAGGAGTAGGGTGAATCTCCCCTTTGCGGTGCATCCGTATCACTGAACCCGACCAATTAAGGTATCGATACCAGACAATCGAGTTTGGCGGCACGGATATCCACGTCAGAACCCTGCGCGACACTCAGCAATTCAGCGACCCGCACGGTGTCGCCGAGGATCTGGGTGTCACAGAAGCGATATGGCCGCTGTTCGGCGTCATCTGGGAGTCGTCACAGATTCTTGCTCGACTGATGGAAACGTTTGACATTGAAAACAAGCGCATCCTGGAAGTGGGCTGTGGCGTCGGCCTGACGAGCCTGATGTTGAATTCCCGGATAGCGGATATCACGGCCACAGATCATCATCCGGAGGCTGGCGCTTATCTTCAGTTAAATGTAGCGCTAAACGAAGGACGCACCATCCCGTTTGTGCGTTCAGGTTGGGAACAGAAAGAGACCGGACTCGGAGTATTCGACCTGATCATTGGCAGCGATATTCTTTATCAACCGGATCACGCGTTGTTGTTGTCCGCGTTCGTTAATCGACATGCCAAGGAAAAGTGTGAAGTCATTATTGTCGACCCTGGAAGGGGGAATGCCGGGAAGTTCGGCAAGGCAATGCTGGCATCGGGGTTTCTTCAATCGGATTTGAAGGCTGCGCCCTCGCGGCAGGACGACCCATCCTACAAGGGGCGAATTCGCCGTTTCGCGAGGTAATCCTCTTCAAGCCATCCCTTTCCAAACTGGAATGTATTACTTTCTAATTATTCCCTAATCGATTTTCGCTCCTGCTGATAAATTGCTCCTGTCTGAATTGAAGACCCACTCTAATCACGAAAGGCGCACATCATGTCTATGCCGCAGGTTCAACTACAAAGCTCGGCCCATAACGGTGTTGAAACATCAGAAATGAAACAACGACTGCAATATCATGAAGTGGATGAATCTCTGTCCGAGTGGGAACTGGCGCGCCTGACCAGTAAAACCTGGTCGATGGAACAGGATTAGTTTTGCGTGGCTTCATCCCGGTGCAATAAGCGCATCAGGATGAAGCTGACTGCAAGGCCAATCCCTGCAAACACCGAGAGAAACATGAAGAAGTGTTGATGGCCTGTTGCACCGGGATTGGCATCAATCAGGATACCCGCGACCAGTGCCACGAAGATGTCCGGTGTATAACCAACAACTGAGACAAGCCCCACTGCAGTACCCGTCATGACGACGGGAACCTTTGCTTCCTCGAACAACGCAAAATACAAACCACGCATGGCGAATATTGCCGTTGACGCGATCAGGATGTTGCCCATAAGAATCCAGGCGGCGCCGGCAATCGGTGTTGTAAACGCGAAAAACAGATTTGAACCAAGTAGCAGCAGAAAAGACACTGCCAGCATTCGGGATACATTGAATCGGTCGCCCAGCAGGCCGGCACCCAGCGCGGCAAGGGGTCTAAGCCAGGCCCCGATCGTTACGATTGCCGCCGCATCCACTTCATTCATTCCATAAGCCTCGACCGCAAACAGCGAGTAGTTATCAAACCCTTTCCAGGCGACATAGGCGCACAGCAGGATCACTGACTGCATCCATACTGCCGGTATTTTCAGCACCGCAAGGATGTGTTTTAAGATCGTGTCATCTGATGTGTGACCTTTGTTCTGGGTTTCGGTTGGATGGGTATCGGGGATGGCGAACCAGACAAAAACACCGGCCAGGGCGGTAACGACGGTATAACCCCAGATGACCTGGAACAACGCATCCTGTTTTTCCTGAAGAGAAGCGGTTGCGGCGTCTTCAGGGAATGTCAGGCTGAAAATCATGACCCCGGCCGATGCCAGTAGTGCAGCCAATAGTCCGCGACCGCCATCAAGCAGTCCGAATGCGCGTCCCTGTGCCGTCCTCCCACCCCAGTCCCGTGTGGCCCGGATCAGGGCTGCCCAGAAAAATAGAATAGTAGTGATACCAAAAAACGCCCAAAGCCAGATCGATCCAGAGTAGCCTGGAAAACCTGTCATATAGACCCCGCCCAGTGCGGTGGTCCAGAGGGAGAAAGCCAGTAGCTTACGTGCAGGGAAACGATCGGCCAGCGGGCCGCCAGGGAAATAAGCAACCATGGCCACGATGCCATAGATGCCCTGGGCTGCGCCGAGTTCCGTCGCCGTCAGGTCAAATACTTCAAGTACTGTTGGGCGGAAGAAGCGAGTGATATGAAACGGCAATGCATAAACAGCTTCGCCCGCCAGTATAAGTGCGGTCATAAAAATGAATCGTTGTCGCACCAGGTGTTTAGAATCGATAGTCTGGTTGTCCTTATAGTGTGTTTCAGATCGGGCTAAATTTTCCCATTCAGGATGATCTCGCTGGCCCGCCAGCCAACCGCCATCGCGGGGGCGTTGGTATTGCCGCTGGGTAGAGCGGGCATGATGGAGCAATCTGCGACTCTAAGCCCGTTGGTCCCTCTAACCCGGAGCTGGTTGTCGACAACTGACTGACGATCTTTTCCCATACGACAAGAGCCGGTGGCATGAAGCCCGCTTGTCGACAAGCGATGCATCGCTTCGAGGATTTGTTCGTCGCTCTGGCAATCAGCGCCGGGGATCAGTTCTTCACCAAAATGCTTTGCGGCGGCGGGCTGTTTTACATACTTGCGCATGGTGCGGACCATCGCCACCACCGCTTTTCGGTCATAGTCTGTGCTCAGCCAGTTAGGCCTGATGGCTGGCGGTACTTTCGGGTCAGTGCTTTCAATACTGATTTCGCCTTCGCTTGTAAGATTGAGCAGTTGCCCATAAATAGTAATGCCAGGCTGGCTGTCCGGCCTGTTAAGTTGTACCGGGAAATTGTCATCTGACCGGGCATAGCTGAACGCACCCATATACAACTGCGTGTCCGGGCGATTTGCGCCTGGCATGGAACGAACAAATGCGCCTACTTCAAAAGGCCCGGTTGCCATTGGCCCCGTATGTGACAGGTAGTACTGGGCAACGCTGGCGACGAGGCCGGGGCCACGGAAGCGATGATTAATACCCCTGCCGTTGATTAACCGGTGAGGCATGGAAAACCCAAGGTGCTCCCTCAATTTTCGCCCGACGTCAGGGCTGTCATGTACAACGTCGATGCCAAGTGAGTTGAGTAAGCTTGCAGGGCCTATGCCGGAGAGCTGCAATAGTTTCGGTGAAAGCAACGCGCCCGCGCTGAGAATGATCTCGCT
>Ga0222633_1000922_pt1 | contig 19502 bp, 17 predicted proteins | sample AntAcemetageno48_FD_179816 | JGI IMG/M metagenome (GOLD analysis project Ga0222633, IMG submission 179816) | Saline water microbial communities from Ace Lake, Antarctica - #48 | ecosystem: Environmental > Aquatic > Non-marine Saline and Alkaline > Saline | place: Antarctica: Ace Lake | collected...
AATCCTGTCCTGTATATTTAGAATCACTCATCTTGTCGTGTCTCCTACTTCTTTTTGTTCTGCTTACGCAGATCTTTAGCAGCTGCCTGCACGGCTTTTACGATCTTGTCGTAGCCAGTACAGCGACAGAGATTGCCCGCCAGCGCGTATCGAATTTCAATTTCTGTTGGATCTGGGTTCTCATCCAATAAGGCTTTAGAGGCGATTAAAAACCCCGGTGTGCAGATGCCACACTGCAAAGCGGCCTTATTGATAAACTGCTCCTGCAAGGGGTGCAGCTTTTCACCATTTGCCATGCCTTCAACTGTCGTAATCGTTCGTCCTTCAGCTTCCGCGCCCAACACAAGACAAGAACAAACAAGTTGTCCGTCAAGCGTGATGGAGCAAGCGCCGCAGTCACCGGTACCACAACCTTCTTTGACGCCCATCAATCCAAGTCTATCCCGCAGCACGTCAAGCAAAGACTCGTCAGCTGGACAAACATATTCAATCGGATCATCGTTAATTGTTGTCGTTACGTGTACACCCGCCATCATTTACCCCCTGCTCTTTCATATGCAATTTTTGCTGTTCGTTTCGCTAGCACGCCAGCGATACGTTTTCGATACTCGATGGTGCCACGCTTGTCATCAATGGGATTACAGGCCGCGGAACACGCTGCTGCTAATGCGTCTAACGCATCATCATCCAGTTTGGTACCAATGATCGCTTTCGCGGCTGCTTTGACCAGAAGCGGAGTAGGTGCGACCGCGCCAAGAGAAACTCTCGCCTTCGCAATCACGCCTTTAGCAAGCGTCAAACTGATACCGACACCGACAACAGCGATATCCATTTCAGTTCTCGGAATAAAGCGAAGATAAGCATCGCCAGACTTCGCGGCTTTTACCGGAAGCGTAATAGCCTCGATGATCTCGCCTTTGGCAAGGCAGGTCTTACCTGGGCCAGTAATCACATCTTCGACTGGCACGGTGCGCTTCTTCTTGCCAACGATGATCGCCTTAGCGCCGGCAGCAATGAGCGCCGGAACACTGTCAGCAGCAGGAGATGCATTGCAAAGATTACCTGCCATTGAACATCGACCCTGCACCTGATCAGAGCCGATCAGATTGGCCGCTTCAACCACTCCAGGCCAGGCTTTAACGAGCGCCTTATTCTTCCCAAGACTTGCACCAGAAACAGCGGCACCGATTTTAAAACCTGTGGCTGACTTTTTGATTTCCATCATGGCCGGTATGCGTTTGATGTCTACCATCAGATCCGGTTCGATCATGTCCAGTCTTAGCCGAACCAGAAGGTCAGTACCCCCTGCCAGCACGTAAGCTTTGCCCTTTTCTTTTGCAAGGAGGGAGACGGCCTCTTTGGTGGTCGTCGGTGATTCGTATCTCATGCAACCCTCTATTTATTATTAATGACGAGTGCCGAGTGTATTCGTTTCCGAGGAGAAGAAAAACAGGCGGTTAGCCTGCTAGATGAATTTTTCCCCCAAACCTTCCCACGACCCATTAAGCTCGCCATATCCAGCGCAGCGTATCGGCAAAAAGCGAGCCTCCATGAGAAAGATTGTGTCCGCCGGTCCCGAACTCGAACCGATAGTCGTAACCCGCCCACTCAAGCGCGCTCGCCATTGTTTGATTGGCTAGGGCCCAGTCGCCAAAAGGTGTGTTCGCATCGTTCTGGCCACTTTGCAGAAATATCCGAATGGGTCTTCTTGGTTTATGACGAACAAGCGATGGCGCGTTGTGACCTCCCCAAATATCGGTGTAAGACCCGCAGTGGCTAATCACTCGAGTACATTGGTCAGGATGATGCCAGGCTGCCGTAAAAGCCGCGATGCCGCCGCTGCTAATGCCGCATAGGGTACGATGGGATGGGTCCTGACTAATATTGATCGAGTATTGCCCTTCGACAAAGGGCAATACCTCGTGAAACACAAACTCGCCGTAGTCAGGACTAAGCTTGTCGTACTCATGACTACGTTGGGCATTGAGATCATCGTAGGATTCAATCGGCGGCTGAACAACGTGATCAGGACGGCCCGGGTTAATAAACACTGCAATGGTGGGCATTATCTCTTGCTTGGCCAGCAGTACATCTAGCACGCTGCAGGCTCTGACCGGCCCTTTTCGACCCAGATACCAGGCGCCGTCATTAAACACGATGACTCGATACGAATCGCTGGCTACTGCCGGCAGGTATACCCAAATGTCCCGTTTCGTACCTGGGTAAACCTTAGCGCTAGACCAATCCTCGAAGCGCTCAACGGAGCCCCTGGGAACATCCTCACTCGGATAGGCTTGAGCGCAAGGATGATAGGCAGCATCCCATTCTGGCTGGTTATTCACACCGTTAACGCGGCCGTTAACAGAAGCGGCAATTGTCTTATTGAGGCCAAGGCTGGTAATGGTGTCTGGATTGATTGGCATGGTCGCACCCTGTTGAAAAAGCCTGTTATACCAAAAGTCATCGCTGATCTAACAATCTGACGGCACATTTCACCTCGAGCGGCATATTCGAAACGCAATTGCGGCCCAACGCCTCAAAAAAGGCAGGCAAACATAAGTAAGTGCACGCAAGCAAGGTGCTGACCTGTGGCGCACATGCGTCTTGCAACTCAGTCCCTCGGGCCAGCAGGGTCGCTAAAATTCGGCGTAAACCCAAGCCGCCACCGAGATGACTGCCATAGACAGATAGGTAGTGATTATTTGTATACTGCGGCTGCTTCCAAATCTTAGATGTTAGCCAAATTCCGAGGGATGTTTCATGTACGACTTAATTATCAGAAACGGTACCGTCATTGATGGCACAGGCGCTGAGCGCTTTAATGCAGATGTCGCCATCAAAGATGGCAAGGTCGCCAAAATCGGCCAGATCACAGACGCGGCAACAAAGGAAATTGATGCCGCGGGCAAACTTGTGACACCAGGCTGGGTGGACATTCATACCCACTACGACGGCCAGGCTACCTGGGATCCGTTGTTAGCCCCCTCAAGTTGGCATGGAGTGACGACCGTTGTCATGGGTAACTGCGGTGTTGGCTTTGCTCCAGTCAAACCCAAAGATCGAGATTTTCTCATCGAACTGATGGAAGGCGTCGAAGACATTCCCGGCGCGGCTCTGTCTGAAGGAATCGATTGGAAATGGGAAAGCTTTCCAGAGTATCTCGACACGCTAGAAGGCATTCCTCGAGCCATCGACGTCGCCACCCAAGTGCCCCATGGTGCGATACGCGCTTACGTAATGGGCGAGCGTTGCAATACCGATTACGCACCAACTCAGGCAGAAGTCGATGAAATGGCGGCACTCGTTCGTGAGGGTGTCGAAGCCGGCGCACTCGGATTCTCAAGCTCTAAAACGTTGCTCCACAAAGATATCCATGGCGAATACATGCCTGGCACCTTCTCTGGCAACGAAGAAATGTTGGCCCTGGGTCTTGGCATGAAAGGTCTTAACAATTCGGTCTTTGAGCTGGTCTCCGATCACCTCGGTGATGATGAAGAATGGGCCTGGGTAACGGAATTTCAAAAACAAACGGGGCTGGCGGTAACGCTGATTGCCACCACCGCTCCGGCTTACGAAAACGGCAAGATGTACAAGCTCGCCGAACAAGCCAGAAAAGAAGGCCGGGAGATTCGACCGCAAGCGGCAGGACGTCCCACCGGCGTATTACACGGGCTTCAATCCAGCTTTCACGCCTTCGTCGGTCATCCCACCTTTCGAGCGGAACTTGCATCATTGGACCATGAAGCACTGCTCGCAAAACTTCGTGACCCCGCAGTGAAAACGCAAATTCTTTCTGAGCAGTCTGAGATTAAAGGCGGCCCCATGCAGAATCTCGAAAAACTCATGTGGCAGATTTTCCCACTAGGCGAGAATCCAAACTACGAGCCCGATGCCGAAGATAGCGTTGCCGGTATTGCCAAGGCCAATGACATGAACGTCATGGAAGTGATGTACGATCTATTGGTTGCTAACGAGGGTAAAGAACTCTTCTATCAGCCGCTGGGTGGCTATCAAGGCTACACTTTAGATTGGCAAAAAAAGCTCCTTGAACATCCCAACGTGCTGTTTGGGCTCAGTGATGGCGGCGCCCACTGTGGTGTTATTGCCGACGCAGGTATGCCAACCTTTATCATGACTCACTGGGGTCGAGACCGAACCAAGGGAGATAAGATGACCCTCGAGTTTATCGTCAAGTCACTCACCTCTAGCACCGCAAAGGCTTTCGGTATGTTCGACCGCGGCCAACTGACGACCGGCATGATCGCTGACATCAACATTATCGACTTTGAGACCATGCGACTTCATAGACCGGAAGCTATATTTGATTTGCCGGCCGGTGGTCGACGATTAGTTCAGAGGGCTGAGGGTTATGACGTGACGATCAAAGCAGGCGAAGTGATTTTCGAGAAGGGAGTTCACAGTGGCGCCCTACCGGGCAAATTGGTCCGTCGAAGTAACGTTGCGGCGGCGGCCGGCTAGACCATTCTCAAGTTGAGATTCAGCCAAGGCTTGTTCGCTATGACGCTAACTTCCAAGTAGAAAGGCTGCACAATGAAGGTAGGCTGCCAACTGGCTTTTAGCGATTTCACGACGCCGTCTTACATTGCTGAAGCAGGCGCTGTGGTCGAAGCCGTGAGGAACTCTCTATTTACCTCACTCCAGCGGCAGGCTCAACTACTCCTGATGATCTGAAAGCGTTTGCTGCTTCCGGTGCTGAACAAATTATTCTGCCGGTGTTCGCCAACGATGCCAAAAAACTGCGAGATCGAGCCCAATCTGTTTACGACCTGGCTAAATCCATTTAGATGCTCAGAGCTTGATCAGGGCTTGATCAGGGCTTGATCAGAGTTACTGCTCGGACATGACCCGGGAGAAGGCTTCTGGCGTGCGCCAAGTTGGACCCGCCAGGCGCCACAGGTACATCGCGCCTGTTGCCAGGATCATGGCCACAAACACAACCCATGATATCTCCGGACCGAGCTCCCAGACCTTGATGACAAAGTACTGAACGATCAACATCAACCAATGGATAAAGATGCTGGCCCACATCAACCACCTGGTGTCTCCCGCCCCTCGCAGGACTCCACCGGCAATCAGAATGACGGCATCCGCCATCACATAGGTCGCCAGGCCCACCATCATAAAGCTCCCCAGGGTCATGATGTCGCTAAAGTGCTGACCTTCCGCAACAAATAGGTCCACAAGAGGCTCACGAAAAACCAGAAATACAATCGCCAACAGGCTCGAATAGCCCAGCCCCATAACAAAGCCTGCACGGATCACTTCTCTTAAATTGGTCAGGTTCTGTGCACCAATAAAGCGGCCAACCAGACTAATGATTGCAACGTTCAATCCAATCATGGGCACAAAAGACACAATATCCCAGTTGAAGACAATCGCTGCGGAGGCAGCCTCCACAACGCCGTAGGATTGAAACATCAACAAGAACAAATTGAAGGCGGCGACATTCAAAAACATCTCAACACCAGAAGGAAATCCCAACCGAACGAAGCGCCGAAAAATACCGCGATCAAGAATAAAGGATTGCATTACGGCATATCGATGGCGATGGAAGGGCTCAAAATAAAATCCAAAAAAGATCACCAGGCTAAAGAGTGTACTGACTATGGTGCCGTAGGCTGCGCCAGCAATACCGAACTCAGGGATAAAACCAACACCAAAAATAAGCGCATAGGACAAGGGAATGTTTAAGGCGACGCCTAACGTGTCAGCGATCATCACCACTCGAGTTTGACCGATTCCAGAGAAGTAAGACGCAATACAAGTTTTAGCCAGGCTAATACTGGCCCCCCAGATCAGGATCAGAAAGTACTTCGACTCCAATTCGGCAAGCTCTTCGGCATGCCCCATAAAGAGAAACAAACCATCGACAAAATAACCGAGAGTTAACAGAATAGGCACAAACCCCAGTGTTAGGAGCAATCCTTGCGTTACCACTCGAGGACATTTTGCCAATTCTTTACTGCCAAAATATTGGGCAACCAGAGCATTGGTATATGACAAGACCCCAATAAACAGAGACATGCAGAAGAACGATGCCACCCCACCGCCCAGTGATGCTGCCATATGTGTCGGGCTGACCAGGGACATAAAGAACCGATCGGTAAACAGCATCAAGGCGAAGGCTCCCTGGGAAATCACCATGGGGTACGCGAGGATCAGGAGTTCTTTGGTGGTAGATTGCTGCACAGAAATGGGGCGTTAAACGACGTGCTATGCATCATACACATTAGCTCGCACTGGGTCAGCATCTATACCTGTAGCAGTAGGGATCCAACATTATTACGCTGTCGCGGCGCCGAGGTTTTTAGTCAACAAACACCTAAACAGAATCTGTTGAGAAGTATTTATTCTTTAACAAAGCAAACTTTTAGGCGTAACGTATTTTATGTGGAATGGATACATTCCCAAACCTAAGGCGGACATGAAATCCGTCGCGTACGAAAGACGCCGAGGTCTGAAAACTCCAATGGAGTCTCGGAGTCGCGAAGTACGCACCAAGAAATCGGAACTGCGCGTTTCCGTAAAGCCCAAAACCTGTTCGCAGGAGATGGGCTTTTTTGATTTTTGGTCTTCAGAATTCAGTCATCCCGGTCGGCAAGCATAAAGTACTCTACCCCGGGCACAAAGTTCACCCTCATCATTTACGACGCTGACTTCAATCGTGCATAGCTGGCGACCTCGTTTGATGACCCGCGCTTCCGCATCGATCCAATTACCATGAGCCTGACGCAGGTATGTTACTGAAAGGTCTGCGGTTCCGGCCGGCAAACTGCCTTCTCTCATTTGCGTAAACACAGCTGGTACCGCTGCCATGTCGATCATGGTCGCGATCACGCCACCATTAACGCTGCCGCCAATCCCCGTTGGCGTCGTGGTAGTTTTGACCAGCCGCAACCTTGCATAGTCTGGTTTATATTCAACTAGCGTTAAACCCAAGTACTGATGAAACGGATCTTCATCAAAATGAGCCAGCAGGTCTGTTTCTATCATGTTCGAAAACCGAGTTTTGAAGGCAAGCCAGCAAGTTAGCACGGGACTCGGTTTAAGAAAAACTCACATCTGCTTAAACAAATGTCCGTAACTCTGACTGCAGATAATTTGCTCGTCCCTGTCCCGCAAATTTAAGGTGTATCGACCTCTTAAATCGCGTTTCGCTATGGTGACCTGTTCAACCCGAACAATCACGCCACGATGGATTCTCCAGAACGCATTGGGGTCCAGTTCATCCGCCAGCTCTTTTATAGATTGACGAACGACGTAAGTTTTATCTCGAGTGACAACATCGGTGTACTTCTGATTGGATTGGAAATAGACCACATCGCTGTCTTGAATGAGAACAGTGATGTCGCCATAGCCGGCGCGAAGCCAATGCAAGTAAGATTTTGATCCTTCAGTAACATCCTTAATCAGTGCGATAAGATCATCACGTGCTACGGCAGGACGAGACTGCAGCTTTTCTATCGTTTTTTGTAGTCGCTCATCGGTTACAGGTTTCAATAAATAATCAACCGCCGCCCGTTGAAAGGCTTCAACAGCGTAGTCGTCAAAGGCTGTAACAAATACAATTTGGGTCTTTGTCGGCAGGCTTGCCGCAACCTGTAAACCGGTTAAGCCCGGCATATGGATATCGAGAAACGCCACATCCGGTTGCGCTCGCGTCGCCAGGGCGAGCGCACTTCGTCCATTGTGAGCGGTACCGATGATATCCAGCTCAGGCCACAGCTTTTGTAGTTTGCTCTGTAGATACTCAACCAAAAGTGGTTCGTCATCGACGATAATGGCTGACTTATTCACTCAAGATCACCAAGAATTTTGAGCGTCACCTTAAGGCCCGAGGGTTCATTGTCTTCCAGAGTTAGACTCGCTTGTGTGCCATAAAGTGCCTGCAAGCGGCCGCGGACGTTTTTCAAGCCGGTACTCCCAGCATCACTCTTATTTGGATCAATACCCATTCCAGTATCGATTATTTCTATTTGAATTCCATTATCGATGGCTTTAGTTTTTATGATCACCGAGCCGCCTGTTTCTGATGGATCGATGCCGTGCTTAATGGCATTTTCCACTAGAGGCTGCACCAGCAGAGGAGGGAGCGGCCAGTTGAGTAGCGTTTCCGTCATCTCTCCTTCAGGAGGCTCAAATCGAAATTCTAGTCGGTCGAACATTCTAATCGTTTGAATTTCAAGATACGCCCGTACGATTGCCATCTCCTCACCAAGGGTGACGGAGGCTTGCCGCGTTCGATTGAGGGAAGAACGAAGTAGCATCGTTAGGTTCAACAGTGTTTTTTCTGCGGCAACCGGATCGACGTGTATAAGGCCCACTACATTTGAAAGCGTGTTGAATAGAAAATGCGGCTCTATTTGCGCCTGTAATAACTTCAACTCAGCAGACAACAAGGCTTTTTCTTGTTTCTCGCGAACCACATCTGCCTCAACCAGGGCAGCCTTGGCTGAGGCCAGACGACTATGGGCTTGAAATACCGAGACCCCAACAATGGCGAAGAAGACCCCCAATATCACGGAAGCATAGTTGCCGCTAAAGTACGCCAGCAGTTCTCCTTCGTTTAGGAGACCAGCAAGCCCAAGGCCGAGCGCCAAACCAGCCGCCGTCAGCACCACCGTAGTCACATAGGCTGGCAACCTGCTACCGACAATAGGGCCAAATACAACAAGTGACGCCCGAATCGTCCAGCCTATGCTCAAAGAGATAATAAGCGTTTCACTAAAAGCCTCGGTAACGTCTAGAAGGGAAAGTAAAACAGCGATGCCCAAACAAAAAAGTGCTGTATAGGCAAAGCCCGCCAACTTATTCATTGCAGCGCGGAGGTGCTTAACTTTGAAGGAATTTCCCATGCAGCCCCAAAGGCATTGAATACGGCAAGGTCGCCACTGCAACAGGGCCACCGTCAACCGCTTGAGCGTTAAATACATTCAGCACAGTCGTTTGTTGTTGCCAATCATGGGCTGTGCCCACCACCCAACCCGTCGATTCCGGCGCACTGCCAGGACGCGGGATAAACAGATGCTCTTCCGGAATCTGGCTATCTGCATATCGATAAGTCGATAGTTTACCCGACTCAAGATCAAAGCTGCTGACTTCATTCAAGTTGCCATGAACGGCGGGCTGACTGTCGCGTGACGTCATCATAACTAACTGCCGATAACGCCTGGTGCTAACTCTGGGGTCAATCACCGGAAATTCAGAATATATGCCCTTATCAAGAATCGGCTGCTCGCTGATCGTCCAATTTTTAGTATCCAAACGATACTGATGGTGCGAGGTGGGCAGGGACGCTGACACCTTGCCTTTCATTAGCTCTCTAAAATGATGCGTCATGATCGACGGATCTTCTGCTCGAGCGCCATCAAAGTGGATGACGCCCCCTTTGTCTTCCCAGGCATTGCCAAAGTGGAACACCCACTGGCTCGGCAATTCGAGCCATCGATGTTTCGAAAAATCGTTCTTATCAACCACCAGAACACGGGTAGCCTGCTCAGGCTGCCATTCATGTGAAGTAAGAAACGACTTTTGTCCGCCAGATTCTTGATAGTTTAAGGGTGGCATCAACAACACGATGTGCTTTTCTGTCACGATAAAATCATGAGGCATGGAGATCGGATCGGAACTAATCTTGCCAGCTTTGACCATCTTCCCATTGGCATCGATGTGCCAAAGTATTAGCAGGTTGGCGCCCGATAGATAGCCAAAGTTCCACAGCGTTCCATCAGGCTCTACTCTTGGATGTGCAGAGAACGGCACACCTTCCATTTCTGCCGAAAAGCGATACTTGCCAATAGTGTCGAGACTGTCGGCGTCAACCTCCCAAGGTGATCCAGCCTCCCACAAAGCCAACAGTTTTCCATGATGCGGCAGGACACTAATGTTGGCGACATTCATCAAATCTGGGCTTGTTACCGGGGCTGGATCATTCGGCATTGTGCCAAAGGTTGGGTACAGAACTCGACCTGCTTTTTGTTCAGCTTTGTACTTTCTGGTTTCAATCATTTTCGCCTGATGGGTGACACCTTCAGGGCTCAACCGATAAGCATGCAGCATGCCGTCGCCATCGAAAAAATGTTGATAACGAACACCTGCTATTTCATGCTGCGCCGGTCCGTTGCGATACAAGGTGCCGGATAGCTCTTTCGGCCAACGACCTGTGACACTGGCCACTCCGTTGAATTGATGCTGACTTGCGGTTTTGTACGCCGATAACCAGGGCTGGTGCTTGAGCGCTTTTTGAAATGCTGAAGCCCAGCTTTCACTAGACTCCGCAATCATGCCGGCAGCTCTCGAAAAAGGAGAACAGGCGGCTACCGCTATACTCGAAGCTGTAGCCTTTAAGAATTGACGACGACTGGTTTTCATCTTCAAGAGCCTCAGTGATTGAGCCTAATGGCCTGGGTAACGGAATCTGTCAGCTGAAACTTTACGTCTTCCCAGGAAGGCGGGCCCATCTTGCCCGTTGCGTTATTAGAGAACGCCCAGGGCTCGGTTGGAATTCCTATAAAGTTACTGTCCAATTTGCCGTTGTCATTTTGGTCATGCATCACCTGCAGACCGTATTCTCCAGCGGGTAGATTAGAGATAGCGAAGGTAATGGCTCCCACGATGGCCCTTTGCTTAATAGCTGTGACCGCCTCTCGCTCTGCTTTAAATTCTTCTTCGCCTTGAAGCACACGCACCATGAGATGGCCTTCTGCGGCTTCTATATTTTCGATCACAACCGTCAGGGTTTCAGCCCAAGCATGAGACGACAAGCCCAGCCATGAAAAGCACAGGCACAACATCAGAGCAGATTGAAGTGACTTGTTCATACAACGTTCCTTACGATTTAGTTCGACCGAGCATACAACTATCGGCTCCTGCCTGGGTGCCCATGCGACAGAACTGTAATGAGCAAATCAAAATGGTCCCGGCAGGGACAAAATGGTACGCGCTGTCGATTTAAATTAACAATCGAGCTGCTGGGCCATTCATTCGCCACTGACCCGTCCAGATCCTTGCGGCGTAACAATCAGCCTCGTATATTCTAAGTACTCAAGTGCTCAATCCACAGAGGACTTTGTTTGTCGAATTTAGTAGGAGTGATTTCAGAATGTCGGTGTCGAAACAAGAATTAGATGAATTCAGGCAGGAAGCATCCGCTTGGCTCGAAGACAACAATCCTGGCAACCCCGGTTTCCTTTTGCCCGAGTCCTTTATGGAAGTCGGCACCGACCAGCAGTTTGAGTATCTTCGAGATTGGCAACAGAAAGTTTACGAGGCGGGTTATCTCGGCATGGCCTGGCCCGAGGCTTACGGTGGAGGCGGCAAAGCTCAAGTTTTCCAGGACATCGTCACCCAGGAGATGGCGCGTCAACGGGTGCCCTTTATGACCAATACCATCGGCCTTAACTGGGCCGGCCCATTGATCCTGCAACGGGGCAGCGAGGCGGAAAAGCAGAAATACATCAAAGGCATATTGAGCGCCGAAGACATTTGGGCTCAGGGTTTTTCAGAGCCCGACCACGGTTCCGATCTAGGTAGTGCCCAGGTCAGAGCAACTCGAGACGGTGACGATTACGTCATCAATGGCTCCAAGATATGGACTAGCCTTGGCACCTACGCCAAATATATGATTCTGCTGGCTAGAACTTCCAGCGACGGCCCTAACAAGTACGCCGGGCTCAGCTTCTTCCTGGCGCCGATGAAGATAGAAGGCGTAACCCCCCAGCCCATTAGAAAACTTACCAGCGAGTTTGGATTCTGTCAGACCTACTTCGACAACGCCCGCATACCCGCAGATTGCTTGATGGGTGCAGAAGGAGAAGGCTGGCCCGTCGCCATGGAAACCTTAATGTTTGAACGTGGCAACGTCGGCGGTCAGGCCGGCGGGATAGCCATGATGGACGTTAACGTCAACGACGTTCTCGAATTGGCCCGTCGCTCGACTCGCAATGGCAAACCGGCATTGGACGACCCGTTGATTCAAGACGAAATGGTACAGCTCTTGATTGAGGCCAAAAGCAATCAACTGATGGTCCTGCGCTCGAAGATTCCGGCGCTCGCCCCGGACTACCAAGGCGCGGTTGCCATGTCAGGAAAACTTCGGGGCACAGAACTGAAGCGTCGTTTCTGCCAATTTGCGATCAAACTGCAAGGCGCAGATGGCGCCCGGTTCGTCTCTAAGGAGGCAATTGATGGCGGCAAATGGCAGCGACTTTATTTCAACTCTTTCTCTGCGACCATCGGTGGCGGCACCTCACAAATTCAAGCCAACATTATTGGCGAGCGCGTACTCGGATTACCAAAAAGCTAGGAGCAGTCACAATGAGCACTATTGAATTTTCTGAAGAACAGGCGATGTTGCTGGACTCGGCTCGTGAGTTTGCAAAGAATGAATCCTCTATTGATTTGGTCCGAGCCAGGCTGGACGACGACCGGGCAATCCCTGCTTCGCTCTGGCGTTCGATAGCGGAACTTGGCTGGACCGGCATTGCGATCCCCGAAGCCCATGGCGGCCTCGGTCTTGGCTTTAGCCACCTTGTACCAATTGTTGAATCACTCGGTCGACAACTGATGGCGTCCCCCCTGATATGGTCTTCTATTGCCGCCCACGCCATTACACTATCGAACAACGAAGTGCTTCAAACTCAGTGGCTACCGCCACTCGCCAATGGTGCAATTGGCGCCGTGGCATTAATGGAGCATGGCGGAAATTGGAACCTCAGTGCGCCCGCCTGCACTGCAACTCATGACGGCAACAATCTCAAACTATCGGGCACCAAGGTTTTTGTTGAGGATGCCAGTATCGCTGATTTCTTATTGGTCTCTGTCATGCTAGATGGCAAGCCCAGACTTATTTTGGTTGAAGCTTCGCAAATAGATCCCAGCCAGATCAAAAGGGAGGTTGTGATTGACGAGACCCGCCGTAGTTTCCGTGTTGAAATCGACGGTATTCAAATCCCCATCACCAACTTGCTCGGCGAAGTTGATTTCGAGGAGATCGAACTCGCGGCAATGCTGCTCCTATCTGCAGAAATGGCCGGAGGACATGCCAGTACCCTTGAATTAGTCGTTGAATACCTAAAGACAAGGAAACAATTCGACAAACACATCGGTAGCTACCAGGCATTGAAGCATCCAACCGTCGATATTTTGATCGGTCTGGAGGCGAGCCGATCTCACGTCTACCACGCCGCAACTAGTTTCGATAAAGACCAAGGAGATTCACGACGCCTTGCGGTGCGCATGGCAAAAGCAGTCTCGAGCGAAGGAATGGCCTTTGCCGGGGATCGAGCGATCCAGTTCCACGGCGGATTCGGCTTTACCTACGAATGCGATGCCCAGCTTTATCTTCGTCGCGCTCTCTGGTCGCAACAGCAGTTCGGGGATGAGGTGCACCAACGTACCTTGCTGGCGCCTTTGATCCTCTCAAAAGCAAGTTAAACAAAGGCCTAGATAATGGATAACGCCGTGACAAAGGCGCCGTATATCAACCGGGGCAATCTCAAAGCAGCGGTAGAAGTAGAATCTCGACCAAAGGGTGAGTTCATTCTTCGCTGCCCTTATCCAGCCGGCTCTTTTCATCGCAGCCTGGCTCATCTTCTGATCGAACGAGCGGCAATGTTTCCACAAAAAACGCTTATCGCTGAAAGACAGACTAATGGTTGGCAGAAGTTGAGCTACAGAGATGCGGTTCAAAGAGCAAAAAGTATCGCCCAATGGTTGATCGACAATAAGGCCTCGATAGAAAGCCCCTTGGCCATTCTGTCAAAGAGTTCAATCAAACACTTTATAGTTGCCTGGGGTGCATTGCTGGCGAGAGTGCCGGTGGTACCTGTTAGCCTGTCTTACTCAACGGTGCCCGGCGCCTTTCCAAAATTGGTTGCGGTCTTGAACACCGTGAAGCCCACCTTTATCTATTCAGAAGACTTCTCCGAGCAGAAAGCCGCACTCTCATCGATTGACTTTGACCTTAACAATGTCACATTGATATCAGGTGCCGCAGACGACGTCAACTTCGACAAGATCGTCCCCTTCCATGAGTTAGAAGGTACCGAGCCAAGGGATGACGTCGACCAGAGCATCGAGAAGATTAACCACCAGACTGTGACTCGATACATGTTCACCAGTGGTTCCACTGGGATGCCGAAGGGGGTGATCCATACCCACGGCATGGCCTGCGCGATGCTAGCTTCAAGTGCAGGTCTACAAGAAGGTGGCGGCGAAACATCAACGCCCAGAGTGCTTGATTGGATGCCCTGGAGCCATGTGGGCGCCGGTGTGATGCGCATCTCCAGCATGATCAATGCCGGCGGCTCGATCTATTTGGATACGGGCAAACCCGTGCCTGGAGAATTTAATAAGACCATTGAAAACATTAAGACTGTAAAGCCGACATCCTTCGCTGGGGCGCCGCTGGGTTGGTCCATGTTGGTCGATGCCCTTGAGTCCGACGATGAACTAGCGCGCTCGTTTTATCAGAATATTCGCGCCATGCAGTCGGGTTCCGCTGCAATGCCGGTTTCTCTTGCAAGGCGAATTCAAACTCTCAACGTGAAATATACCGGGTTTCGATTTCCCTTTGGCACATCTCTAGCATCGACAGAAGTGCAGTGCGGTTTGAGCCGCTATTGGGTTTGCGAAAACAGCGAAGTCACTGGATTACCGGCCCCAGGAGTCGAAATTAAATTAGTCCCCTTTGGCGACAAGTACGAACTACGGGTCCGTTCAAAAGGCACAACCCCTGGTTATTTGTCCGAACCCGAAAAGACCGCGTTGAGTTTCGATGACGAGGGCTACTTCAAAATGGGAGATGCCGTGTGCTTCGCTGATCCCAGCGACCCTGCAAAGGGGCTATGCTTCTCTGGACGGGTGGCAGAAGAATTCAAACTCATCACTGGCACCTGGGTTGCCGCCGGCACACTTCGTTCAGAAATAGTGGCTGCAGCTTCTCCCTATATTCGTGACGCTGTAGTTTGCGGGCTGAACCAGCCCTATGTCGCACTGTTGATCTGGCCAAATTTGACGGCCTGCGCGCGCCTAGCGGGCACCGAAGACGTAAGGGAAATTGTACTATCGCCGGCAGTTATCACCGCGATTAAAGCCGGCATTGAGCTGCACAATGCTCAAAATTCAGGCTCATCCAAACGCATCAAACGATTTACCCTGCTCGCAGAAACACCAGACCCCGGCGCTTATGAAATAACCGACAAGGGCTACATTAATCAGGCTGCGGCGCAAAAAAATCGAGCTGCAGAAATTGGCGATTTGTTTAATGACGAGCCTTCTAGTCAGATTACAGTGCTTTGAGCAAATATCTCAGAGCCGCAATTAAATACAGAACGCCACACTAAAAACTGCTAGCAAATAATGCCAACAAGCCTACGCAAGACAATCGACGTTATTATTCGCTGGATACTCTATGCGCCTAACTCCTTTTACTGGGCTTACCTATTACATATGCCATTGGTTTGCGACATGGCCTGTTTGATGTGGTCTGGCCCTGGTAGGAGAAACCCTAAATATCGACTTGGTGAATATTCATAGATTTATAGAAATGGATTGCTGATTTAGCGGTAACAAAGCTGAACTAATTCTGAAAACAAGTAAACTAGGCGAAAGTTCATATTTCCTGGCAACCTCTATGTTGAATCTCGCTCGACTTACAATCATATCTGCGACACTCATACTGTTAAGTAGTTGTGGTATCAACAACATCCCGACCTATGACGAGCAGGTCAAAGCCGGCTGGTCTCAGGTCGAAAACCAATACCAGCGCCGGGCAGATCTGATTCCGAACCTGGTTGAAACCGTCAAGGGATATGCCAAACAGGAAAAAGATACACTGCTGGCAGTAACAGAGGCCCGCTCCAAGGTCTCCTCGATGCAAGTCGATTCGAACTTGATCAACGACCCAGAGAAATTGCAGCAGTTCGAACAGGCACAGCAAAAATTGTCCGGAGCATTAAGCAGACTCATGGTCGTGGTTGAGCGCTATCCCGACTTAAAATCGAATCAGAATTTTCTCGCCCTGCAGTCACAACTTGAAGGCACCGAGAATCGCATCACCGTGTCTCGCCGCGACTATATAGCGGCTGTTCAACAATATAATGTAGAAATCCGCACATTCCCCGGGCGCCTTTGGCATTCATTCCTCTACAGTGAAATGAAAATACGAGAAACATTTGAAGCTACGACTGAGAACGCGGAGCAGGCACCTAAGGTTTCATTCTAATGAAACCATCTCTAGCCCTCCCAGTTCTAGCCCTTCCAGCTTTCTCACTTAAAGCACTGGTAATAGCAACGCTGATTGCATGCGTTAGTATTACCACTCCACTCTTTGCAGAACCCAGCTTTCCTAAGCTAACAGGCAGAGTTGTGGATCAGGCAGACATGATCAGTCCTAGCTCCGAGGCTTCGATCCACGCGCTCAGCGAAGCTCATGAAAGTGCGACGGGAAATCAGGTTGTCGTTGTCACTGTGCCGGACCTACAAGGTTATGCCATTGAAGAGTTCGGCTACCTCCTGGGTCGACACTGGGGCATTGGTCAATCTAAGAAAAATAACGGTGTTTTGCTAATTGCGAGTCAGGCAGAACGCAAAATTCGAATCGAAGTGGGTTATGGCCTGGAAGGCGAGCTAACAGATGCAGTTTCGAGCAACATCATCAACGGCCTGATCACACCGAGCTTTAAAGGCGCCCAGTTTGACGAGGGATTTAGGCTCGGCACCCTGTCGATTATTGAAGCCCTCGGCGGCGAGTACAAAATGCGAACCACTTCTAGCAAAGGCTCTGGCGCTCCCAATAATTGGTTTTTCCTGATTTTTGTGCTGGTGTTCTTTGTTTTTCCGTCTCTATTCGGTCGATCTAGTTTCTGGGCTCTGCTTGGTCTAAGTGCACTCGCAAGCGGAAACAGTCGCGGTAGTCGTGGCGGGTACGGCGGTGGATTCGGCGGAGGTGGTGGATTTGGCGGCGGAGGCGGAAGCTTTGGCGGCGGCGGTGCGAGTGGAGGTTGGTAATGGCGCTTTTATCAGAAATTGAAGTTAAACAGGTTTCCAGCGCAATCGACAAGATAGAGCAGGCAACCGATGCGGAATTGGTAACTGTGCTCGCGGAGCAAGCTGATGATTATCAATACATTCCGACGCTATGGGCCGCCTTGCTTGCCATGGTTTCTCCGGGAGTTGTCCTTTTCACGCCATTTTGGCTAGATGTGAGCGAACTACTGATCATTCAAGCCGTCGTGTTTATCGTCTTTGCTTTGGTACTCAGGCAACCTTTCGCCCTTCGCCATATCATTCCAAAGTCAGTTAAACACTGGCGAGCCTCGAACCTCGCGAGGCGACAGTTTCTTGAAAATAACTTGCACCACACCGCTGGTGAAACAGGCGTTCTGATATTCGTCTCGGAAGCCGAGCGTTATGTGGAAATCATCGTCGATCGTGGCGTTGCCAAATTTATTGATGACGAGGTGTTTACTAAGATCGTAGCGACCTTTACCGCCCAGATAAAAGCCGGCAAAACTCTGGAAGGATTTCTTGAAGCGGTGGATGCCTGCGGTATTCTGCTGATCGAGCACATCCCCGCAACTCACCAAAAAAACGAACTGCCTAACCATATGATTCTGCTGTAGCAGAAGAATATTAAGCACTGAAATAGAAGAACTGACAAACAAGATCTGACCATGACCGATTACAGCGCCCCGACCCGGGATATGAATTTTGTTCTAAATGAACTCGCTGGTCTTAAAAGTATCTGCGAACAGCAGGCTTTTAGCGACAGCAGTCCAGAAGTTATCGCGACGGTAATCGATGAGGCGGCTAAGTTTGCCAACGGCGTTCTCGCTCCGCTGAATAAGGTGGGCGATCTTATCGGTACCAAAATTGTCGGCGATCAAGTCCGCGAAGCCAGCGGCTTCGCGGAAGCCTATCAACGCTTTACAGAGGCTGGCTGGACAACCTTACCCTGCACTCAGACCTACGGTGGCATGGGCCTCCCGGAAGCCGTCGGCATCGCCACCATGGAAATGTGGTCAGCAGCCAATGTGAGTTTTGCTCTCTGCCCGATGTTAAGTCAGGGCGCCATTGAGGCAGTTCAGTCCCATGCCAACGACGACCTAAGGTCGCAATATCTAGAGAAGATGATCAGCGGTGAGTGGACCGGCACAATGAATTTAACAGAACCCCAGGCCGGTTCCGATCTTGCCGCGATCAATACTAAAGCCAAAAAAGACGGCGATGTTTATCGCGTATCGGGGACGAAGATTTTTATTACCTGGGGTGATCACAACATGACGGATAATATTATTCATCTTGTCCTCGCTCGAGCAGAGAATGCCCCTGAGGGCGTCAAAGGAATCTCATTATTTCTGGTACCAAAATTTCTGGTATCGGCAGAAGGTGTGATACAGGATCGAAACGACGTTTATCCCACCGCCGTTGAGCACAAGATTGGTATCCATGGCAGTCCCACCTGCATCATGACCTACGGTAGCAAAAGCGATGGCGCTATCGGTTATCTGATCGGCGAGGAGAACATGGGCTTGTCATACATGTTCACCATGATGAATCACGCTCGGATCAACGTAGGCGTTCAAGGCGTCGCCCTGGCCGATCGCGCCTATCAACAATCAGTTCGTTATGCGTCAGAACGTATTCAAGGCGCAGCAACCCCTACTTCGAAAGGCGCGATCATCGATCACCCGGACGTGCAAAGAATGTTAATGCTCATGCGCGCGCTCACAGAAGGTTCCAGAGCTCTGTGCTACGTCACTGCGGCAGCTTTCGATATGGCGCACCATGCCGATGATGAAGCTTATCGAAGCGCATCTTCACTACGAGGTGAACTACTTACTCCAATCGCCAAAGCCTGGTCGACGGAAGTTTCTCAAGAGGTCACGTCTCTCGGTGTGCAGATACATGGCGGCATGGGGTATATCGAAGAAACTGGCGCGGCGCAGTATATGCGGGACGCAAGAATTACGACCATTTACGAGGGCACTTCCGGAATTCAGGCCAACGATTTTACCGGTCGAAAGGTGATTCGCGACCAGGGCCAAGAGTTACAAAAACTGATTCAAGAAATGCGTCTAGACAATGTGGCGTTAGGTCTGGTCCCACAGTTATCTGGCATCGCAACTGATCTCGATAAGGCTGTTGAAGAGTTGGAAGAAACTCTCAAGTGGCTGCTTAAACAATGCGCTGATGACAACTCAGTCGCTGGCGCCGCTGCATTTAATTTCTTAATGGGGGCAGGCACCTGCATTGCCGGCTGGTTGCTGGGAAAATCCGCAGTCATTGCCTTCCACCATGAGAGCACGGAAGATTTTTACCGAAAGAAGATCATCACCAGCCGCTTTTACGCAAGCCATATATTGCCGAGAGCCCATGCCTATTTGGCGGCTGCGACGTCTAGCAATGATGGGGAATTGGTTTTAACCGGAGCGGATTTTTTCGATCACTGATTTTTCAACCGCCAGGAAGCTATCCGG
>Ga0222633_1000925_pt1 | contig 19430 bp, 11 predicted proteins | sample AntAcemetageno48_FD_179816 | JGI IMG/M metagenome (GOLD analysis project Ga0222633, IMG submission 179816) | Saline water microbial communities from Ace Lake, Antarctica - #48 | ecosystem: Environmental > Aquatic > Non-marine Saline and Alkaline > Saline | place: Antarctica: Ace Lake | collected...
TCGGCAATATTGGGACGCATCTGCTCGCGAATAGACAATAGTGCAAGCGGTGCGTTCTCTGCAATCTCCTGAGCCAGATCAACAGCGGCGGCACGCACACTGTCAACGTCAGTGAAGATATCACCCAGCCCCCATTCAAAAGCTGTTTCGCCATTGATCCGTCTGCCGGTCAGGAACATCAGGTTGGCTTTTTGGGCGCCGACAATTCTTTCCAATGTGTGCGTCAGTCCAAACCCGGGTGTGAACCCAAGCTTCACAAAATTGGCTGTCATTCGCGTCGCAGGGCATACCACCCTGAAATCAGCCATCAGTGCCAGGCCAAACCCGCCGCCGACTGCAGCGCCCTGGACTGCAGCGATGACGGGTTTCCTGCATCTAAACAGACGAACGGCTTCATCATAGAGCGGGTTGCGATCATTTGCGGTTCGCTTCTCAAGTTCTGCAGCTCGTTCTGTCGAACCGAAGTTCGCGCCTGCGCAGAAATGTTTGCCTTCCGAGCAGAGGACGATCGCTCGAATGCTCTTTTCCTTGTCGATGTCTTCGAAACAGTCGGCCAGGTCCATGATCAACTGATGGTCAAAAAAGTTGTTGGGTGGTCGTTTGATCTCGCACTGTGCTACATGACCGTCGAGCCTTGTAACGGCGACGTCTCCATATTGATCTTTCATTTAGTTTTCCTTTCGCAATCTAAAAAGAGAATTACTCGAACGCTCGTTTGGTTGGTTGTATGCCTTTGGGCCATTTGTCGAAGTTTTCGGCAACTTTCTCGCCAATTTCAGCAACAGTCCATGGACCGTCGGTGTTGTCCTTCACGGCAACATCCTGCGCCTGCCATGAAATCAACTGGACGCTGTTCCCTGCTACCATGAATTGACGGCCGGTGACTTCTTTTGCATCGTCGGATCCCAGCCAGACGACCAGCGGTGATACCTTGTCGGCCGAGAGCAGTTCTTCCATGTTTTGGCCTTCCGGGAAAATGTCGCTGGTCAGTCGTGACCAGGCGGCAGGTGCGAGCGTGTTAACCCTGATGTTGTATTTTAGACCTTCCTGGAACAGGCAGCGGGCGAACCCGGCGATACCGGCTTTGGCGGCGCCATAATTTGTCTGTCCGAAATTACCCAGCAGACCGGAAGTAGAAGAAGTAACAACAATACTGCCGCCGTGTCCCTGTTCAATCATCTGGTGGTAGGCGGCTTTTACCGTCAGGTAGGTGCCTCGCAGGTGGACGTCGATAACGACATCCCACATGGCGTTGTCCATATTCTTGAATGACTTGTCGCGCAGGATTCCTGCGTTCGCAATCAGGAAATCGAGTTTGCCAAAGTTTTCGACGGCACATTTGACCATATTGTTGGCGTCTTCTTCGTTGGCAACATTTCCGTAGTCAGCAACCGCCTTACCCCCCATGGCTTTGATCTTCTCGACCACCATGTCTGCCATGGATGCGCTGCCGCCTGTACCATCACGGGCTCCGCCCAGGTCGTTTACCACGACTGATGCGCCTTCTTTCGCGAGCAAGAGGGCGTGGGTCTCGCCTAATCCTCCGCCAGCCCCGGTTACCAGTGCGACTTTACCGTCCAACATTCCCATAAGGATTTTCCCTGAATTTTTGAAAAAGATGAAAAATTAACGGCGGTGAGTAAATCATATCGGCCGGTTTAAGACCAGTTTTACGCTGGATTTAGGGGCATTGGTGGGGTGTCGTCGGGTAGGTAATGTGGGTTTAGGTACTGTGGGTATAGGTACTGTGGGTACTAGGTACTGTTGTTTCAAGTAGTGGGGAAGGTGTAGGTATGACCTTCCTTCGCCCAGGAGTGGAATCCCGCGTCCTTTGCCTGTTGCCTGAAGTTTTGCCAGTTATCGCCGTAATGCATCAGGACAATTTTCTTTCGCAGTCTTTTCGGCAGTGTGCAAAGTTCGTCAATCGACGTGTGAATCCCGCCGGTAAACAGCTGGCAGTCATGAAAAATCACTTCAAAATTGAAGCGCTTGTCATAACCTTCGATGAGCTCGCGGTCGAATCGTGTATCTGAAGTGAAGAAGATGCGGTCATCGATGATGACGCCGCAACTCCAGGCGCATTGCCGCCAGGATGTCGCGCTGTCTGGGAAATGCAGCGTTCGAGGCATCTTGATGTTGATGTTGCCGACGTTGGTTTCGAACGTTTCTCTTGGATAATCCTTTAGTTTCTTTGGACGCTGCGTATTCCAGAGATCGCTGAATTTTAGGAGTTCCTTTTCGGATCGTTCGCTGCCGCCACGAAGACTTTGTTCCCACAATACCTTCTCGTAGGTTTTGTTGATCACCATGTTGGGCTTTTGCTGCAACACATATCGCCCGAACAGATGTACTTCCTCCAGCCCCCCAATATGGTCTGCATGGCTGTGGGTGATGAGATAGTTCTTGATCTGTGAAATGTGCAGGCCAGCTTCATGTAGCGCCTGGGAACACCTGGTTCCACAGTCGATCAACAAGTGGTGGTCACCTTTAGTGATGAGCAGGTTGTTCTGGTTCAGGGATTTTGCAAAGGCGGAACCGCACCCCACGAAGTAGAGTGACAGATCACCCCTGGTTTCGAGCATAACGGGGTTCGTTGGCTTGCGAGAAATTTTCATCGTTAAGACCAATTGCGCTGATTAAGTTTACTTAAATAACAGTGCTTGTCATCGACTGTTTGTCGCGTTTGACAAGCAACATAGGGCAGGCAGACAATGATTTGGTCTATTAATGCAGTGGAGTGTTTATGTCCTTGTTTGGTGAGAAGTGTGCGAGATGTGGTGTGAAAACACGACACGAGGTCGATGGTAAAGCGACCTGTGAAGCGTGTGAGAATGAAATGCAGCTTCTCGTGGAGGCCAAAGGCGAAGAACTTCGTCCATGCCCGGTTGATGGGACGACCATGTCGAAAGAGATCGCTCACATGATTGTGGTGGACCGTTGTCCAAAATGTCAGGGCGTGTGGCTGGATGGAGGCGAACTGGAGCGATTAAAAGGTGGCGTGGAAGCAAGCGCGCTTATGGCAATGGCCAGAGGCTTCACGGTACCTTTTGGGTAAATCCCGTTGATAGAGACTGTTAACAAAAGACGCTTAAAGGAAACTGGATAGAACATATGGATATCTTTTCAGAGGTTCAGTCACTCTTACCTGACATCATTGACCTTCGGCGCAGGATTCATGCTAATCCGGAACTCGGGAATGACCTTCCTGAGACGACCGCCACAGTGCTCGATGCTTTAAGCGGTCTTGATCTTGAGATACGTAAAAGCGAACGCACAACCAGTATTGTCGCGACCTTACATGGCGAGAAACCAGGTCGGCGGATACTGCTTCGAGGTGACATGGATGCTCTGCCCATGCCCGAAGATAATGACCTCGCTTTTGCCTCGAAGAATCCCGGGATCATGCACGCTTGCGGGCATGACTCCCACACGGCGATGCTCGTGGGTGCCGCGAAAGTACTAAAGCAACATCAGAACGAATTGGCCGGCAGTGTCGATTTCTTTTTCCAGACAGGGGAAGAAGGTTTTTTTGGCGCTCGTGAAGTGTTGGAGGAGGGGTTGTTTGATGCGCCGAATTCACCGGATGCCGTATTTGCGCTGCATATCACCCCGTTGCTGGATGCCGGTGTTTTCACAGGAAGACCCGGGCCGTTGCTTGCCGCCGCAGACACCTTTGAAATGACGGTGCGGGGCAAGGGTGGACATGCCTCTATGCCACATGATTGCCTGGACCCGATTCCAGTTGCCTGCGAGATCATCCTGGCGTTCCAGACTTTTGTCACCCGGAGGATTCCGGCTTTTGACCCTGTTGTTCTGACAACCACGAAGATTGAAGCGGGAACAACCAGCAATGTGATTCCGGAAGTAGCCAACGTACTGGGCACCCTGCGGTCGACATCTGAAAAATCCCGGGCGCTCGCCCATGAGGGGCTTGGCCGACTAGCGAGAAAGATTGGTGAAGCCCACGAAATGGACGTCGAATTCAACATCGGGCAAGGCTACCCGGTTACGGTCAACGAAGGTGCTTTTACGGAATTTGCTGCTGAGACGGTGCGAGAACTGTTTGGCGAGAAAGCGTATTGGCCGATGCGATCACCCATGATGGGGGCAGAGGATTTTTCTTTTCTGTTGCAGCGATTCCCCGGCGCCATGTTGTTTTTAGGCGTTAAACCTGAAGACCCTTCACTGGCTGCGCCATGTCATTCGAATCGCATGATGCTGAATGAATCAGCGATGGCGCATGGCGCTGCCTTGCATGTGCAGGTGGCCAGAAATTTTCTGTCTCAAGCTTCCTGAGCGCTGAAACCACTGTCTGGCCATTGATGGCAGGAGAGCCGATTACCCCGCGTTGCCGGTCTGTGGCATGTTCGTTTCCTCAGCCCGCATCCCTTAAGCGGACCTGATCTCCAGTTTGAATCTTGCCCGGTTTTATCACCTGGCCATAAATGCCCAGTTTGTGATGATTCTCCTGCACCAGCGCCCTCATAATCTGTGGTGCCTTTTCCAGGTCCTGGAAGGCGATTGTTGTCATCACGCACCTGGGGCACGGAAGCGTCAATTTAATAATAGTCTCGCCTATCTCAAGGAACCGGTCTCTCCATTGCTCTTCGATGAAACCTTCCCCAAGCTCGTTTGCCTCTATGACCAGGTTTGGGCGAAAGCGTCGTTCATCGATAACGGTTCCCTTCGTTGCCTGTTGCAGTCGGTTTAACGAGTTGGTCGTCAGCACCAGAAGCGGATACGCATCGAAGAAGGTGCCTGGTGGTGTGCTGAACTCAAAGGTGGAATCAGGGAATTCCGAGAAATCCGGGAAGGGTTCTCCCTCTTCGAGACCCAGTACGTCCCGGATTGCTTCGATGGGTTGCTGTTCGGTTGATCGCCGATAATATTCGAGGTCGTTGTCAGGTCTTAACTTGTCCAGTGTAATACTGGTGCCGAGTTCTCTCGACAGACGTTGTTCCAGTTCAGGGTCTTCAGAGTTCACCGCGGTATCTCCGATCCCCACGGTAACCGGGGGAATACTGATACCGTCTGGCTCAGAATCGTACCGGGCAGAGTAGCGCATCAGCTGCGCGTACTTCTTTGCACTGCAGCTGGATTTCCCGTCATGCACAGCATAGCTGCGATCTCCAACAATCCCGTGCTGGCTAAGCATGCTCTGGGTGAGAGATTCTCCGCCCATGGATTTAATGGGATATCGCCAGATTGATTTAACGTTCATTGATGGTCTCCAGGAAAGCGATAAGATCGGATGCAGAGCGTTCCGGGACTTCTTCCATTGGAATGTGACCAACCCGGTCATAGTATGCCGTCGTGATGTCGGGCATCAGCGCCTCGTATTCGGATGCGAAAGCAAAGGGGGCAACCGCATCTTCCTTTCCCCACATAAGCAGCGTTGGGACGTTAATTCCCGCCAGATCCTCGGCCCGGTACTTGTCGTCTGCCGTTCCAGAAAAACGTTTCATCGTCGCGCTTCGGCTACCTTCCCTTAAGGCAAGATCGTTGTAGCGCATGATCATGGCCTCTGTCACAACTGCCTTGTTGTAAAACGCGGCTTTTAGACCCTGGGATACAAAATAATAAGGATCTATTACTTCACCTATCGCCCGGAGCCAGGGGCTCTTAAGCAGTCGAAACGCTAACACGCCCTGATTGTCATCATTCTCAAATCTCTTTCTCATGAAACCCGATGAATCGATTAACACAAGACCGGTGATCCTCTTCGGGTGATCCAGGGCATAGCGGAGTGCGATGCTGCCGCCCATTGAATTTCCGCCGATAACGAAATGTTCCAGCCCCAGGCTGTTTGCTATCTCATTCACCACAGACACCATGGACTCGCAGGAATAGTTGTCTGATGGAATTTCTCCGGTCAGGCCATGACCTGGAAGATCGATGGTAATAACCCTGAATTTGTCTTCCAGCTGCCTTACCCAGGGCTCGAAAGTATGCAGGGAAGCGTTTGACCCGTGTAACAGGATGACAGGAGAGGACTGCCTGCGGCCTTCATCACGGTAATGCACACGACCTAGATCGCCTAGATCGGCAAACTGCGAGTCAAGGCTCGTATATCGTGCATCAACCACGTCCTTGGGAATGTCCCCTTCATAGAGAATTAACGTTGCCAATCCCAGCAGGACAAGCAGGGTCAGGATAAGAAATTTCAATATTTTCATTGTGTTATGCAGGCGGCCACGGGACTGGGGTTAGCATACCCGATGCGCTGTCCGCGCTAAAGACGGGGATAAAGCTTGTAGTTCGGACATCGAGGGGTAGTATTTATTGCCCTAGTCGAGGAATTGAGCGTCGTGGCACCAGCACTGGCAAGAGTCCTGGAAGAAGACGAAGCAGTCAAAAGTCTTATTCTGGAAGCACTGAACGTCATTCGTTCTGATGACTTTGAACGGTATTTTGACCTGTTCACGGATGATGCCGTCTGGATGATGCCGTCCAGTTTCAAAGATGTTTACCAGGACGAGGCGCGTTCTTTTTATCGATTTACTCGAAAATTCAGGTTCGACCAGGAAACTTCTGTCGACGAAGTTGTGATTTCAGGCGATTCTGCCTATGTCAGGGTGAGTTTCGACGGTTATCTCAGGCCCAAGGTTGATGATGGGTCTCCCCCTTTGAGATCAGTTAGCCGACATATCTGGATCTTGCAAAAGCAAAGCGACGGTTCCTGGAAGATTGCCAGAGATATCTGGAACACACCGAAATTGGCCGGCAGGACTAAATAGTCCTGGCTAGATAGCCCGATTAAATATCGCCTAGGCTGATTTTTCTATCAGCGCCTTTCCGTCTATTTTTCTGATGCCCGGCTGGGTGATTAAAATCCACACCAGGTACCCGACGAAAATGGTGGTACTGACACTGATGCCTAGCGCCGGATTGCTTACGTTCGCGATTGCGCCAACCAACAACGCGCCCAGTGGAAACAGATTGTAGGAAATGCCGTGGAAACCCATTACGCGACCGCGGAGCTGGTCCGGCACTTCCAGCTGCAGGACCGTTGTCGTGGTTATCATAAATATCGAGCTGAAGATGGACGCTGAAAAAAGTATGCCGAGCGCAAAGTAGAATGCGCCGGAGAAACCCAGCCAGCAGACCAGCGCAAACAGGTAAATGAACACGCAAAAAGTAAGCGCTGAAAGCAGCATTGCAAGGCCGAGTCTGTGTGAGTTTTGCAACGAACCGGATATAACCGTACCAATGACCGAGCCGACGCCGGTAATGGATAAAAGGTATCCGTATCCTCTTTCGTCAACCTTTAGCATGTCAGCAAAGGCGGGCATCATGGGTATATACGAGCTGGCGAAGAAAAAAACGGCATACGACAGGGATATCAGTATCAGGAAATTCCTGTCGGTAATGATAAAGCGGATGCCCTCGACGATCTGGTTGACCGTTGACTGCTGGCTGACAGCCGAGGAGGAGGGCGCTACCTCCAGGTCGAGCAATATCAGGAACATCAGGAAAAACCCGGCGCTACAAAATGCAAAGAGTAGCCAGGTATCACTGAGAGCAATGATCAGCCCGCCGAGCGCGGGCATCACCATCCGGGTCGCCTGCCAGATCACCGTCGTCAGTACGACCGCGCTCATCATGTCCTCACGGTCGATGAGCGACGGGAAGATGGATTGTCTTGCAGGCCAGTCAAATCCGGTGATAACCGAAATCGCACCGGCAATTGCGATCACCTGCCAGACTTGAACGATGCCGGCCCAGTCAAGGTAAGCCAGTAGCGCCAGCAGCACGGCTGTTAATACTGAGGTGACAATCAGTAGCATGCGCTTGTCGATCCTGTCGGCCAGTGCGCCTCCGAACAACGTTGTAATGATAGCGGGTAGGCCAGCTGCCGCTCCCAGATAGCCTAGCGCCAGGCTGCTGCCTGATAGTTCGTATACGAGCCATCCCAACCCCATGACCTGCAATTGGGTCGCCCCTACGGAAGTAAACGAACCCAGCCAAAACTTAAGGAACTGCTTGTGCCTGAGGGCGGTGAACTGATGTGCCAGCACTAAACCATCGCTTGCCGGGAACGAAGGATGACTATACCAGAATGCCTTGAATGCCGGATGTCATCGCTGCACACTGATCATTTTTGCGGGCAGGAGAACAATCATGGCTATAAAAACCATCGTTAGGGATTCGGCGAAGTTTGCCTATGACAACTTTCACTTTGCCGAAGCAGTAGAGAGCGACGGGTTCCTGTTTTGCTCCGGCATCATCGGAACCGGGCAGGGAGGCAAAGTGCCCGACGACATCAGTGAAGAGTTTGATAATGCGTGGTCCGGTGTTGTTGCCCTGCTAAAGGAAGCAGGAACCGATGCAAGCCACATTGTGGAGTACACCAGCTACCATGTTGGATTACAGGCGAACCTGGCGGCATTTATGGAAGTCCGCGATAACTATGTCTCAGAACCATGGCCTGCGTGGACCGCTATCGGGATTACTGAATTGGCGGTTCCCGGTGCTCATGTCGAGATCAGGGTGACCGCCAGGGTGTCCTGACCATTCATCTCAGGAAGGGTAAGCGCTTTAACTTGAGACCAGTTGAGTGATTAACGGGACCACTGTCGTCCCGCTTCACGAAAACATCTCTATACTTATCAGAGTAACGATCAAAATACCTGTCCGCGAGAAGCCGTTTGTTCTACCTGTCTGAAATTTACCAGAACAGAAATTACCAGTTCTGGATCCTGCAACTGCTGGGCTGGAGCGGTTGGGTAACGTTGTTTGCGCTTCGGGATGCCTACTGGGGACAGCCATATGAGCGAATGTTACTGCTGGTTATTGATGCAACGGCGGGCCTGATACTGACCTCCGGGTTACGTTATATCTACAGAGCCGTATGGGAATGGCCGGTGTATCACCGAATCATTACTGTTGTCGTTGCCTCTTACCTGATGGCAGCGATCTGGCAACCTATCAAGAACTTTTCCCAGTTTTACTACTTTCAGGATTTCGAGCTGGTCACCGCGTACGGCTATCTGGGATATTTTTCAGGCATTATCGGCTACTCCTATTTCCTGATGCTGGGGTGGAGTGGTCTCTACTTCGCGCTAAAGTTCTACCGGATGTTGCAGTTTGAGATTGAGCGCAGCATTCGTGCTGAGTCTCTGGCCCACGAATCGCAGTTGAGAATGCTTCGCTACCAGCTAAACCCGCACTTTCTTTTCAACACGCTGAATGCGATTTCGACGTTGATACTTTCCCGGGAAACAGATTCAGCTAACCAGATGTTGAGTAAGCTAAGTCACTTTTTGAGGTATTCGCTGGATAAGGATCCAATGGAGCAGGTTGACCTTGAACATGAAGTGAACACCATGAAGCTGTACCTGGAGATTGAGCAGGTACGATTTGATGAGCGCCTTAAGGTCGATCTTTCAATCGAGGATTCGGTCAAGGGCGCGCTGGTTCCCAGCATGATTCTGCAGCCACTCGTGGAAAACTCCATTAAGTATGCGGTGGCTGCCCGGGAAGATGGCGGTACGATTGCGATTTCAGCGTCGAAACAGGGTGAGCAGCTGATGTTGGTTATCATGGACGATGGACCAGGCATAGCCTCTGACAATGGCGAGCTTCCTGAAATGAAGGGTGTGGGAATTGCGAATACCAAGGACAGGTTGCAACAGCTTTACGGCAGTAAGCACAGTCTTCATTTTGGCAAAGCTGAACCTCACGGGCTTAAAGTTGAAATCAGAATTCCATTTGAGACAAGATCATGAGAGACACACTCCACGCTATTATTGTTGATGACGAATCCCTGGCCCGTAAAGGTTTGAGATTGAGACTGGAACAGATCCCCGGGGTGGATGTCGTGGGCGAGTGCAGCAACGGTAAGGAAGCACTGAACAGTGTTGCCGAGCTTGAGCCTGATCTGGTGTTTCTTGATATCCAGATGCCAGGAATGAGCGGCTTTGATGTGGTATCCAAACTGCAGCAGGACGATATGCCGCTGATTGTGTTTGTGACGGCCTATGACGAGTACGCAATAAAGGCCTTCGATGTGCACGCTGTGGACTATCTGCTGAAGCCTATTGAAGACGCCCGACTTGAAGAAGCCGTTGAGCGTGCACGCGAACATAAAGTACTGGATGGTGCAGTGACCGATAAACAGCGATTGCTGGAACTGATTATCTCCATCACAGGCAAGTCAGAAACCTCCATTGCCCAGCTGTTAAAAGACCATACGGGTGTGACGTCCTATCCCGAGAAGATCGCGATCAAGGACGGTGGTGAAACAACCCTTGTCCAGGCGGAAGATATTGATTGGGTCGACGCAGCGGGTGATTACATGTGTGTCCACGCTAATGACGAAACCCACGTCATGCGAATCACCATGAAAGAGCTGGAGGACCAGTTGGACCCGGCAAACTTTCAGCGCGTTCACCGGAGTACTATCGTCAACCTGGACCGGGTCAACAAAGTCTGTTCGCACATGAATGGTGAGTTTCACCTGATCCTGAATAACGGCGCATCAATTAAAATGAGCCGATCCTATAAGGAAAAGGTTAAGCACTTCTTTTAAGCAGGGGTAGCTTTTAGCCTCGAGCAGCCGCCCCGCGTCTGCGGGTTTTCCCGTACGCACACCTCAACTGGCCTTTTGGCCATATGTTGCTCAAAAAGCGCTCTATCGAAGCCCTGGGGCGTGGTTCTCTGATGCCTCGCCATATCTGTCTTTCACCCTGCTGATTCGAATAAACAAGCCGCCGGTCCTGACTAATACAAACTGCTTACAAAGGGAATTGCGAATTGGCGGTCGTATCGGCGAAGATGGCATAATCAGCAGAGTTCCGGATATCGGAAGGTAAGTAGAGAGACATGGTGAGTCGTCAGGATACAGAGGTACCCTCGGGGGCACCAATAGCTGTAAATAAAGCTGCAGTTAATGCAGCTGAGCATGCGGTTGAATCTGCCGTAAACGATCATCCTGCCATTTACCTGCCAGATGCTTCCTTCCTGCTGGAAGGTCAGTTCGAAAAGGTCGGTTTCGATCTTGTTATCACAAACCCGGATGGCGTGACTTTTGTCGTCGCGGACTACTTCTCTTATATTCCCCCACCTAACCTGATGTTGCCTTCCGGCGCGGGATTATCGCCTGAACTGGTCATGGCGAAATTACATCTCCCGTTTGGGGAGGATGTTACCTTTGCGGGTCCTGCTAATAGCGCGAATGCACTGATAGAAGTTGGCAAGGTCACGCTGGCGCTTGGCAAGATCACCGTTAAGCGTATGGGTGCTGATGGGCAAATTGAGGAACTGGACGTTAAGCGTGGCGACATGCTCTATAAGGGCGATGAGCTGACAACTGAAGGTGGGGCTTTCGTCAAGGCAAGAATGATTGATGGAACACGCTTCCACCTCGGAAAGAACGCCAACGCCATCCTCAGTGATTACTCTTTTGATGAAACAGCAAAGACGGGTAACTTCGAAGCTTACGTGATCCGCGGCGGTTTCCACTACAAGAGCGGCAAGCTGGGCAAGATGTATGAAGGGCTGAACAAGAGCCACTCAACTATTTCGACACCTTCAGCGACAATCGGGATTCGCGGCAGTGAGCTTGACGGTAATGTGGATGGGCTGGGCAATACGACCATCGTGCATCGCTCCGGTATCCTGGCTGTTACCGATATAAACGGACAGAACGAAGTGGTCCTGGATACGCCAGGAAACACCTCAATCATTACTTTCAGTGGTGTGCCCGAGAGGTTCGACACCCCAACGCCAGAGCACATTGAGACGCTTAACCAGAATCTGCCGCCAGTGGATACGGCCCAGGAACTCCTCGACGATGGTGATGAGCCCGTTGCGGAAGGTGAACCTCCAGAAGACGGTCCGGGTGATGAACGACCCGGAGAGGAAGAAACCGAAGAAACCACAGACGAAGTATTGGATGAAGAGCCCTCAGCGGATGAAGAGCCCTCAGCGGAGGAAGAGCCCTCAGCGGAGGAAGAGCCCTCAGCGGATGAAAAACCCTCAGCGGAAGCGGATAGAGAGCGCTCTGGAGAAGAAGCGCCGCGGGATCGGGTAGCTGGTGATGAAAATGACGCCGGTGCCCAGGGAGATGGATCCCAGCGGCAATCACAGGGGGAACCACAGGACGAAACAGTATCAAGGACATCCAGAAGGTCAGGGCAGGATACAAGCAATCCTGATACGCAGGAAGGTGTCACTATTCGTGAAAGTGCGTTTGGTGACCCTAACGTTAGAGTCGTTGGGGATTCCGATAATTTGATTGCCGGCTCGGACCCCGATGGGCAATCCGGGCGTTCAGCCGACGGCGAAAAAACTGTTGCAGGCAATGAACTCGAAATTCTCGATGTTCCCGGGTTAAAAGAACCAGAAACCGACAACAATCTTGAGGAAGCTAAACCGGAACCCAAGCAGGAAGAACTGCCCCCGGATAATCCCCCGGTCGCTCGCGATGACTTTCTAGGGGTATCCGAACCTGGTGCAAAGGACATCACCAGCCTGTTGTTGAGCAACGATAATGATGGTGACAAAGGCCAGACACCTCGCATTACACAGATTTCGGGTACCGGTGCGCTAGGTGGCAGCATTTCATTTAACGGTACGACGGCTGTCTATGTTCCCAGCGCATCGTCCCTGAGTAAACTCAGCGGAGACGAGACCGCGACTGAAACATTCCGTTATAAGGTAGTTTCCGGTGACCTTACCGACACAGCTACGCTAACGGTTCGACTGGTTGGCACCAACTCTTCGCCGGTTGCAACTGACGACGCCACCAGTGCGACTGAAGACCAGCCGATCGTCATCAACGTTTTGACCAACGACACAGATCCGGATGGCGACAGCTTGTTTATCTCTGCCGTCGATGATGCGACGGCCAGGGGTGCAGTCAGTATTTCCGCGGACGGCACGCAGTTGCTCTATTCGCCGCCGGATGATCTTGCGGCTGGTGCCGTTGCCAATGATGTATTTTCGTATCAGGTCTCTGACGGCCAGTTTACAGATACTGGCAGCGTTACTGTCTCGGTTACCGGCAGGAACGATCCACCCGTCATCAATACAACAGGTGAACCGTTCCAGGTTAATGCGGGTGGCGGTGCTATCAGCATTCCCTTGAGTGCTATTTTCTTTGACGCAGACCTGGGCGATGAACTGGTTGTGTTAGCTGTTAATACAACGGGAACAATTGGTTTGGTAACGATTGGCAGCGTCATTTATGACGACAGGGGTGCGTTTCGCAGCCTTGCCAAAGGCGAAGTGGCGTTTGATTCCTTTGGCGTAACCGCGAGGGATCAATTTGGTGCCCAGGGATCCGGTACCTATACCGTCAAGATTGTAGGGGCTAATGATCGTCCTGAGCCTGGCGCAGATTCATACACCGTTCTGTCTGGAGAAGCGTTTACACCCTCCGCCGTTGCAACCGGTCTGTTGGCCAATGATTTCGATATTGATAACGGTGCGGTACTGCGGGTCGATACAACACCGGTTACGCCGCCGACCAATGGCACGCTGACGCTACAGCCGAATGGCCAATTTACCTACACGGCAAACAGTGGTTTCGTTGGCACCGATCAGTTTATCTATAAGGTCATCGACGAACACGGCAGTGCGGCACAGGCGACGGTTGCGCTCGATGTCACCGGCAGTAATACGCCGCCAGAGACAACGCCCGATAGTTTTGTTGTTAGCCAAGACGGCATGGTCAGCGGTAACGTTCTCACTAACGACATCGATCCGGAAGGGTTGGCTCTCACCGCCAGCATCGTCACCCGGCCTTTGTCCGGAACGGTGACACTGGACCCGGCCGGCGGTTTTGAGTATCAACCCGCTGCCGGTTTTACCGGCACTGATTCATTCGTCTATGTCGCGACTGATCCCTTTGGAGGGGCGTCCGAAGCAATAGTCAGCATCAATGTCGTCGGTGAGAACCTGCCACCTGAAGTGATTACCATTGCTGATCAGATGTTTCCTGCAGGACAGGTGAGTGCCATTGACCTCGCGAGCTTCTTTTCGGACCCGGAAGGTGTAGAACTTGTTTACAGCTTTTCGAGCCCGGCAGGTTTTCTGTCGCTAACCGGCTCAGTGTTGTCGGCTCTCCCGCCGGTTGCCACCCTTGGTCAAAGCATCGATGTCCTTGTCGGCGCGTCGGATGGCGAGAATACGGTGACCCAGTCGGTCACCTTCACTGTCGCTGACCCGAACCTGCCCCCGGAAGTGGTAGCCCCGGTGTCGAACCAGAGTCTGTTTATAAACAGTCCCCTCAGTTTTGATGTGTCCAGCCAGTTTAGTGATCCAGACGGCGACCCACTGACTTATTTCCTGGTAACAGGTGCAGGCTTCCTCACGCTGACCGGCAACACCCTGGCTGGAACGCCAGTTGCAGGCGATGAGGGTGTGTACTCGGTCACTATCGGGGCTGATGACGGCGCGGCGACCGCCACGACTACCTATTCTCTCTTCGTCAGCGCACCTCCCGTCAATGACCCGGCAGTAGTATTGGGAGGTAGTAACCAGTCTACCGCTACGAACACCGCTACTATTTCGAACACCACTGGTACATTGCTTGTAAGTGATACCGAGGGCCTGCCAATCTCTCCGTTTTCGATCAACTCACAGGGGGCAAATGGTACCGCGACGATAGATGCTACCAGCGGCGCCTTTATTTACACGCCAACAGTTAATACGTTTACCGGTTTTGATACCTTTACGGTTGATGTCGTTGATGCCGTTGGCGTGTCAACGACGATTCCGGTCAATATTATTATTCGACCGGCAAATTCCGCAACTGAATTTTCTGGTGGTTTCACTGGCACCGGGCTTGAAGATCTGACGATCGTTAATACGATTACGTTTACTGACCCGGATCCGGGACCTTATACATTTTCAATCGCGTTTCAGCCAACGAATGGGTCAGCGACGATAAATGCGACGACAGGTGACTGGCTTTATACCCCTGATCCAGAGTTTGCCGGCACAGACAGCTTCATGGTGTATCTCACCGATGGCTACAACTATATGCAGAGCCAGAGTGTGACAGTTAACGTCACGCCGGTGAATGATCAGATACCGGTGGTCAACAATGATAGTTTCACGGTACTGGAAGGGGCAGGTAGCTCGGAAGCTGACCTTGTTTCAGGCAATGCCACTTTGCTGGTGGGCGCGAGCGATGCAGACCTTCCCGGAGATACGTTAACTGTTATACCGTTTAGTGGTGCGACCGCCAACGGTACTGTGATCGTTAATGCCGACGGTACATTCAGTTATACGCATGATGATTCCGAAACCCTGACTGATTCCTTTCTGTTTCAGGTCACAGATGGTGCTAATACAACAACAGCAACGGTAAATATCAACGTTTCGCCAGTCAACGACAATGCCCCGGTCGCCGACAATGAGGCCTTGTCCGTCGGACAGGGTGGGGTCGCCACCCAGGCCAATCTGCTGGCGGGGCTGACACTACTCGATGGTGATACGGATGCCGATGGCGATACATTGACCGCCATAGCGCAGGTGGCCCAGGGGACCCTTTACGGCACTGTGACGGTCAATACGGATGGAACTTTTAGTTATACCCATGACGGCTCATTAAATTTCACCGACTCGTTTACCTATCAGGTCACTGATGGAACCATGACTGACACCGGAACCGTCATGGTCAGTGTTGCACCGACACCTAATTCTCCGGCAACTGGTGTTGTCATCACCGGTATCGCGGAGTTCGGTAACACGCTGACAGCAGTGACCGGAGGCATCACAGATTTGGACGGTGCTTCAGCCCCTGTGTATAGCTTTGAATGGTTTGTGAATGGTCTATCGGTTGCAGGGCCTTCTCCTTCTTCGACCTACACGACCACCGTCACTGATGTCGGGAAAGAAGTCAGGGTCGATGTGACCTTTACGGACGATGCTGGCAATCCGGAACGGGTTTCAGATACCACCTTCGTCACGCCGCAGAATCCGAATGTCTCGGGTACACAAACCTACACGCTCATCCCGTCCTTTGCTGAATTTGTGCTGGGTAGTCCGGGTAACGACACTATTACGCTGGTCGGTGCAGCAGAAAGTGACGATTTGATTGACCTTGATAACGGGCTGGACATCCTTCAGCTTGATAATGTAGCCAACAATCTGTTTGTCGAAGGCGCTGAAACAATTGTCGGTGGGACCCTGACGGATACGGTTACGCTGCAAGGCGATCTCAACTCACTGGGTGGCATTATCACGAACGCTGCCGGTCCCAATGCGATTGAGACCATTATTAATGATGGGTTCATTGAGATTTTCGACGAGACAAGGGCGGCCACCAATGGCGATTTTCAGAACACCGGGTTCGGTCATATTGAGCTTGGTGGTTCTGTCGGCAGTGACATCACTTTCGAAACGTTTTCTTCCCAGCAGGGTAATATTTTTCTCAATGGTGGCAGCGGAGGATCTTCAATCACAGTCAACACCGGTGGCCTGAACAACCAGGGCTTTTTTCAGTCAAGCGACATGGTCGGTGGCAGTGCCCCGAATGAGTTTACCGGTTTGTTTACAAATAGTGCGGCTGGCAATATCAACCTGTCACACGACCTGACCTTTACCGCTGGCAGTACCCTGGATGTGCGAAACGGCAATATCAATGTGTTTTCCGGTGTCACCCTGAGATTCGATACCGCCACACTGATGGTAGACAACGATACGCCTATCAACGGTAATTCCGGCGCGATTGTTCTCCTGGATGGTGCATCGACACTCAACATCACCGGTAGCTATAACCTTAGCGGCGGGGGGCCGGTCCATGATTTTGCTGGCGCCGTCAACGTCACTGGAGGAACCTTGAACCTAGGTCCTGGCGCCTACCTGGAACTGACCGGTGACGATATTGACTCCAGCGTTTCCAACTCAGGAAAGATTGCTGCCAAGAGTGGCACAAGCAGCCTTGATGGTGGCTTCTCGCAGTCTTTTGGTGGCGAGCTGATTATCGACAGCAACGCTATTTCAGGTGCTGCAGGTATAAATGCGACAACGGGTTCAATTAACAACCTGGGTTTGATTGAGCTGGATAATTCGGATGGCAGCGGATTTGTCTCAACCCTGACCGTCAACACGTTAACGAATGCGATTGGCGGAAGAATAGTTAGCTTTGATGATGACAACAGCCTTGCCGCTGGCCGCCACGTCATTGATGCGACGCTGGATAACAACGGTAAGGTGGAGATCTGGGCAAACCTGGATCTCACCAGGGTAAGTGCCAACCACTCGAATGGCGGAGAAATCGAACTGCAAGGTGGTGCAACGCTGTTCATCTCTAATGCCGCGGGGTTCACCAACCAGGCCGGGCAACGTATTTTCGGTGACGGCATCATCGATGCCAACGTATCCGTGATGAATATGGGGTTCCTTGAACCGCAGGGATTTTCACCAGGTGGCGTAGATCTGGCGTTCGTTGGTGCGCTCGATCTGGGATCTACCGGTACAGTGGTGTTGGATATTTATTTGGAAAACCACGATCGAATTGATGTCGGCGGATTGTTGAATGTTGATGGCAATATCGACTTGAACTTCGTTTCTACGGCGAACGTCATCGCGGGTGGCACCCTTCACGACGTTATCTCGTATGGCACGCTCGGTACTGATAACGGCCTGGTGGTCAACCATAATCTTGGCCCCGGCTATGGAGTCTCCATTGTCGATGATAGTGGACACTACGATGTTGTGGTCACTGCGCCCATTTTCGATAACCTTGCGATCAGTAGCGGTGACTGGGGTAACGGTGCTACCTGGAGTGGTAGCGTTCCAACAGGGGGCACGGAAAATGTCCAGATCAGTGCTTTCAATGTCACGCATACCGCAGGCTCAACGGATGCCGTTAACTCACTAATCGTTTCGAGCTCCGCGAACCTTGATATCAGCAACGGTACTGTTGAGATACTGCAGCAGTCTCGTGTCGATGGTACCTCAAGTCTGGACCTCAACCTGAATGGCACCAGTACCGGCGTCCTGAAGGTTGAAAATGAACTGATTATTGAAGGCGCGATGACCTGGAATAACGGAACCATCGATACCGTCGGGTCTGGCTTTCTCAATATACTGGGCACACTCGATATTACCCCTGGCGCCGGCTCTGCGCTTGATGCGCCGATCGAAAACAACGGCATCATCAACGTACTTCTTGGTGGTACGTTGACGGGTAGCGAACACATCATTAATCACGGCGAACTGAATGTTAGTGACTCAACCAACCTGAACCTGCCGATCGAAAACAACGGCGGTGTCATTCGTATCGGCTCGTCGAGCAACCAGGTGGATATTGCTCACAGTCAGAATGTCGATAACCTCGCTGGCTCTCTGTATGCCTTTGAGTCAACGACAACATTCGATACGAGTGTGACGCTCAACACACCCACGTTCTCGAATGCCGGTACACTCAGGTTCGATTCAACGGGGACGGGTAACTTCCTGTTCGACCTGAACGGGGGCGGGCGCTTTCTCAACAACACCGGCAGGATCGAGGTGTTACGTGATGCGACCATCGATGTTGAGAGCGCAACACTCGAGAGTTCTGGCGGGCAGATTATTGTTGGTGGTGTGAACCTGAATATTGATGGTGGTTTGGCCGGTGGTAACTTCGGTATTGACGGAGGCACCGGGCTGCAAGGGACGGGGAATATTAACTTCCTTGGCGATGTCTCGATAAATGTGACTGCCCCTACATTACTGGATTCAACGCTCTACTTTGATACCTCGGGTGGTGATGTCACTATCTCGGGCTCAATGTTCAGTATCGGCCCTGGTACCGTGCTGGAGCTACATAGCAATGATCAGGTGACCACCAGCAGTTTCCAGAATTTCGGAACACTCCGTTTGGTGGAAGACGGTATTACCATATCAGCACCGTTCCAGAACTTTGACACCCTTGAAGTCTATGGTGATTTCGGTACCGGTGTGAAAACGATCGATAATGCCTTCTCTAATCAGGGCAATATCATTCTTGAACTCGGGTCTACGGTACAGAACATTCTTGAAGTGGGTGCGGCTGGTGCGACCGCTGTGTTTACCAACGACATGAGCGGTTTTATCCAGAGCACGGAGTCTGGCGGCGCGGGAAGCCCGAATATAATCCGTGGCACGCTTGTCAATCATGGCACGCTTCAGGTGGACTACGACCTGGAGCTGAATGAAACCGGCTTGCCGGTGCTTCATGAAAACTATAACGAGATCTGGATCTCCACTGGCCAGACGCTGACGCTGGGCGCGAATAATGATCTGGGTAATATAGACGACCCGGCAAACGGGCGTACTGGAGCCATAAAAGGCGGCGGTACCCTGGATGTTTCAGCTACCGGCGTTGAGTTTAAAAACGAAGGGCTGATCATGCAAGGCGGATTCGGCGCCACGGGGACTCTGACCATAGATGGAAATGCGGGTACCGTTTTCACGGACGAAACAATTGTTGAGATTGAGCTGGACAACGG
>Ga0222633_1000930_pt1 | contig 19368 bp, 12 predicted proteins | sample AntAcemetageno48_FD_179816 | JGI IMG/M metagenome (GOLD analysis project Ga0222633, IMG submission 179816) | Saline water microbial communities from Ace Lake, Antarctica - #48 | ecosystem: Environmental > Aquatic > Non-marine Saline and Alkaline > Saline | place: Antarctica: Ace Lake | collected...
ACGTAATGTTACCTCCCGTTACCATCATCTTGATCAGGTCTACGCCTTTCTCTCGCTGGCGCTCCAACACGGCAACGGCCTCATCATCACCGCTCGCTTCCCCACCCCAGAAGTGACAATGTCCCCCAACGGATGTAATCGGCTGACCGGCACAAACCAGCCTGGGTCCAATGATCTTGCCTGATGAAATTTCATCTCGCACTTCAAGCTCAAGATACTCGCCGCCACCCAGGTCTCTTGCTGCCGTTATTCCAGCCCTGACCATCTTCGCGGCGCGTTCCCGTATCCCCTCCCTGACTTTATCCTTACCGGGAGCTGTCTGTTGCAGTGGATCCTTGACCTCGGGGTCCAGGCACATATGGACATGTGCATCAATCAAGCCCGGAATCGCAAACAAGCCTTTCATATCCCGAACCTGGTCATCGGGACCGTTTGATTCGGAGACAAACATTCCGTCAGATACCGTCAGGGCACCAGGTTGCACGCTGGGCGATTCACCATCCCAGATATTCAGGTTTTCATATCGCACGTTAAAAATTCCTATTGTCGTTTCTCGTTGTAGACAACCAGAGATGACATCACAAAGTTGAACACGCTGGCTGCGCCGACACCGGCAATCAACGCCAATAATCGATAGTCGTCGAAATACGCGGTACGGCTGGTCAGTATGTAGTAGACCCCCCAGTTAAGCGAGAACCCGACCAGACTGGTCAAAACAAATTCAAACCACTGCTTGCCATGAGGTCGCCGTTTGCGCTCCCCAAAAGTGGCAACACGATTCAGATACCAGTTCGAGCTGACGGCGGGCCAAAAAGAACATGCCCTGGCTAACTGATGGGGCATCCCAAAAAGCTGCAACAAATAGTAAAACAGAAGATCTACAACCAAACCACCGGCACCGACAGCGCCATAACTCAGGAACTCACCAAGCGTGCCAAACCTGACGGTATACAGCCGCCGAAGATGCCGTAAAAATTTTATCTGCTGATTAAGGTTTAGTTTGCTTTCTCCTATCTCCCGGTCAGAAAAATTAATTGGCACCTCCCTGACACTGGTGAAGTCACCCCTTACCATCAACTCGAGGCCAATCTTGTAGCCAATCGGGTTAAGGCGTTTGTAGTCTTCGATCCTATCCCGCCGAAACGCAAAGAAGCCTGACATCGGATCCTGGCATTGCACCAGGGGTCTCGTGATCAGCGTCGCAATGTGAGAATTAAAAAAACGCCAGAGGCTCCATCTTCTATCAAAACTACCGTGCTCCACATAGCGGCTTCCCACCACGAACGCCGACTCATCTTCCATTAGCGTCCGATACATCTCGGGAATCAACCCGGGGGGGTGCGACAAATCGGCATCCATCACCAGAATATGATTGCCATGGGCAGCCAGGGTCCCGTCGATGACGCTCATCGAAAGATCTCGCTCTCTGCCCTTGGGCTGGATTAAACGCACGGGGTAGGTCGATCCCAGTTGATCTACAACCTCCTTGATCCCATCAGGCGAATTATCATCAACGATGATCACTTCATAGGAAATACCCGTCCCATCCAGCGCTTCAAAGATTCCAGCAATAAGCGGGGGAATGTTCTCTGCTTCCAGATAGGTCGGTACCACAATGCTCAGCATTTGATCGCTATCCACTTACTATTCACTCGCTGTTTAAACTATTCACAGAGGATGCCATCGAACCTGTTTACCAGATCGCTGGCGTGCACTTCCATATCTAACTGGCGATAGGTTTGATACAACGGGCACACGCTAGTATTTACGGCCCCCGGGTTCAAGGAAATCGACCGCTCGAAGTGACCGGCGGCCAGTCTCAGGTTCACCGGCTCGACCAGTGCGACTCTGCCCTGGTAGTCTTCCAGCAGCGCCTGGATACGCAGATTCGCCCGAGCTGGCAATTGCGCCACAGCGGATTCAACCAACAGTTCAAGCTGTTCTTTTTGCGCAATATTTCGCTCAACATTGCCAGGATTCAAGAGTCGGGATTCAATCACCGCCATTTTCCCCGGAAAGGTTTTCTCCAGCATCGCCATCGCCGCCAGTTCTGTCTCAAGATCCTTATCCACAGCATGACTCTCTGAAAGCAACGCAATATGCAGGCGCGACAATTCCACCAGCAGCCCGAACAGCAACTCCTTTTCATGACCGTTGCCAAGCACATTCAATTGATCAACCGCGACAAGCTTACCAATATAAGCGTGCAGACTCTGGTCGCATTGATACCCTGACTCAACCTTATGCTGAAAGAGCAGCCCCGTACCAAGGCCCTTCTCTCCGTGCCCGATGGTACTAAACACTTCTTTTTCTGACCGGCGAATAAATTCATTTCGTACCTTCGCCTGCTGATCCAGCGAGGCATAAGGCGAGATCAGCCTGTTGTTGAAGACAAGATTGTTCCAGCTTCGCAGTTCGATATCGGGACGCAGGTTTTGCACATAATGCAGGTAACCAATCATCCCTACACCAACATCTCCCTCAACAAACAGCACCGCACCATCAGGGACACGTTCGAGCACCAGTTCCCCATAGGCCTGCACAAAATCATTGTCCCGGTAATGGAATCCAGGGAAATTACCGAGAGACACCACTGCCACCAGCAACACGGGCAACAACTGACGCAACCAGGGGACTTTCCCGCCAGCCAATTCGATCAACCACTGCACCGCGATCCCAAGCCAGACAACCAACGCCAGATAGCTGATCACCGGATAGGGACCAAATATCGCGACTCTATGATCGTTGAATTCAAAACCCAGCATTAAGTTCAGGATAGAGGTCGCCCCAAGGTAGAGCAGCACCAGCGCAACCGACAGGTGCCACGAAAGCCTTTTGAAGGACAGTAGAAAACCGAGACCTGCCAGAATTCCCAGGGGGAGCGTCAACTCCAGGAGTGACTGCAGGGCGAGCCACCTCTGGAAGCTTAGCTTGTCGCTAATCCCGGCTAGCTCACCCTGGTCTATGTAGGCTGCTCTTGTAATGTAGTTCACAAAATCTGTGCCTGTCTCTACCGGGCCGTAGATCGAAAACTCAGGAGAAGATTGAAACAATGTCAGGTATGGCGCCAGGCCAAGGCCCAGCAAGGCAACAATCGCCAGCAAATTGGTCGGTACCAATAAAAACCGGAAAATTGATCGTATTCGAGGCGCCAGAATGACCAGCAGCGCCGGTGTCGCCAGCCCCTGAAGCGGCCAGTGATTCGAAAGCGAAAGCCCGTAAAACAACGCCAGCCACAAGAGGTACTTCCCCTGCTCCGACTTCTGGTAAGCCAGCGTCAGTGAGAGACAAACCAGGAACAGCAGTACAGCAAGCGAATAAACTTCAACGATAATCGCCTGAGACCAGAAGGTCACCGACAATCCATAAACCAGGGCAAGGGAAATGGAAAGCAAACCTGACATCTGAAGCTGTCGAAACACGATAACCAGAACCGCACTGGCCGCACTGGCAAATACCGCAGACATCAGATTACCGGCAATGACACTCTGATCAAAACCCGGCAGATTGACGAAAGCCTGGCACGACAGTATGAACAGTGGATACCCGGGGGGATGACCAATACCTCCGTTGTGGCAGATCATCTGGAATAAACCTGCATCTTCCAGCGTGATCGTCTGAGGCATGGTGACCAGATACAGGCACAATGTCGCAAGGAACACGAACAGCATTCCGGGAAGCAGGTTTCTGGTTAAAGCGGGCGTCATATCATGGTTGAATTACTGACGTTATATTACTAACGTTATAGCGCCAGCTAATCCCTATAGTGTTGATCTGGCATCCATGATAACCGAGTCAAGTCAGCAGCTCATGAATCGCTACTGATTAAGGCGAACGACTTCCCGCAAACCGGTAAGAATCAGGTCCGGTACGACTTCATCGAACAATTTTTCCCGATTAAACAACTGGGCGAAACCGCCGGTAGCCACAACCAGGGGCGGTTCGTCTTTAAACTCTTCTTCGGTGATCCTGCTAACCAGTTCTCTGACCATGCCTACATTGGACCAGTAAAGACCTGACTGAATACTTTCGACGGTCGTCCTCCCCAACGCATTTCTTGGGGGTAGAATTTCGACTGAAGGAAGTTGTGCAGTTCTTTCTTCCAACGCCTCCATGGATAGCCTGACACCCGGAATGATATTGCCACCCAGAAACTCCTTGTTTTTCGTGATCGCGCATAGCGTCGTTGCAGTTCCAAAATCAGCGACAATCAGGTTGCGCCCGGGAAACATTGTGACTGCCCCCACCGCATCAGCGATACGATCTGCACCAACCTCTTTCGGGTCGCGGTACTGGATTTTCAACCCGGTTTTGATCCCGGGACGCAGAATCAAAGGATCCAACCCGAAGTATTTCTGGCAACAGGCTCTCAGGGAATAAAGCAGGTCCGGCACAACACAACAAATGGCCACCTGGGAAATCAGGTCGGGATCAACGTTGTTCTCCCGTAGCACCGAACGGAAGAAGACACCAAGCTCGTCTGAAGAGCTTCTGGTTTGTGAAGTTCGCCGAAACTGGACCTGAAGTTGATCATTTTCAAAAATACCACCAAAGATCTGGCTGTTACCTACATCAACACAAAGCAACATCAGCTGGCTACCTCTACATTATCAATCAAACGGACCGGGGCAGCGTCGTCGCCCAGCACTACCGCACCGAATCGGCGACCTCCTTTAGTCACCACATAGTCCACTTCAAACCCGGCGAGATTCAACCGTGTTTGGATTTCTTCGTCACTCAGCATTGCGTTGCCAAGCAGTTTGTTAAAAAGCGGCGACTTGCGGCGATCACAGCTTGTGAGGTTCAGGTTTCGGGAACTCATAGCCAGCCCGTCATCCTCCCGAATAATCGGGCACCCAATGATTTCAGTTTCCAGAAAAAATGCCTCGACCATCCCCTTTACAAGCGAGAGCTGCTGGAAATCTTTTTCACCGAAGTACGCCTTTTGAGGTTTCACGAGATTGAGCAGTTTCATGACGACTGTCAGGACACCCGTGAAATGACCGGGCCGATTGGCGCCACAGAGTTCACGGCTAAACCGCTTTTCATCAACCTCGTAGGCATAGTCATCGGGATATAACACATCATAGGTTGGCATGAACACAGCGGATACCCCCGCAGCTTCCAGCAACTGCAGATCGACAGTCAATGTGTCCGGATAGTTGGCCAGATCATTGGGGTTATTAAACTGGGTCGGGTTGACGTAGATACTGACTATCGTCAGGTCTGTTTCATTGCGACTACGCTCAACCAGCGAAAGATGTCCCTGATGAAGCGCGCCCATCGTTGGAACGAATCCGACTGAACCTGTCTCAGCTTTTCCGTAGGCACGAATATCAGCAATAGATTTAAAGATCTTCAACCGTAACTCTCCTCAACCGATGGAAATGATCCCGATACAACATCCCCATGATATTTCTGCACCGATGCCCCAATCACTTCGTGGACATCAGCATACCTTCGTAAAAACCTGGGTGAGAAATCAGGATTGGTACCGAGGAGATCGTGGAGCACCAGTACCTGCCCATTGGTATCAGGACCAGCACCAATTCCAATGGTTGGAATGCTCAATGATCGGGAAACGCACTCCCCTAGTTTGTTGGGCACACATTCAAGTACAATCGAAAAACAGCCTGCCGCTTCCAGGGCACTCGCATCCGCCGTGATTTTCAGCACACCTGCTTCGTCTTTTCCCTGTACCTTGTGGCCACCGAGATTGTGAATCGATTGTGGCGTCAACCCAAGGTGGCCCATGACCGGAACACCCGCTTCAATTATCTGCTTGATGACGGGAAGCTGGTGGCTGGCGCCTTCTATTTTGACCGCATGGGCACCGGCCTGCATCAAACGCTGAACCGCATCCATTGCTACCTGCAATCCTTTCGAACAGGAAAGAAATGGCATATCAGCGACAATGAACTTGTCAGGCGCACCTCGCGCAACTGCAGCAACATGTAATTCCATCATTTCGATGGTGGCATGTACCGTTGAATCAAAGCCATGCATCACTACGGCAAGGGAATCTCCAACAAGGAGACAGTCCACATCCGTGTCATTCAGAATCCGGGCAGACCATGCGTCATAGCAGGTAACCATGGAAAGACGCGAACCACTTTCTTTTCTTTGTTTGAATGTATTGACGTTAATCATGATGTCTCCCAAATAGAGGAACATCTTGCAGCCAACAGGAAATGACGTGCCATCAGCTGATGGCGAGAGACTAGTTTCATAGGTACCTGTCCTTTTTGGATGGATCAAGTCCGAGCTTAATTAGCGGATTTAGAGTTTCGTTTACCAGGTCCCCCATCATTTCGATTCGAGGCCCAGTGGTGCGAATAGTAGGTAATGATTCAGTTTCTGTCCACCCGGTTAGAGGGAATTGACTGATCCGGATAATCATGGTTTTCTGGATCGTTTTCAGGTAACCAATATGCGGAAAGCACTGGCAGTACTCGCCCTCCTGACTTCCCTGCCACTGCACGCCGATCAGTCCGTTAGCTGGCTGCAACAATACCTTGCCATTGACACAGTGAATCCTCCAGGCAATGAATCCCGGGGAGTCACCTTCCTCGCGAATATTCTTGAAAAGGCAGATATCCCGTTCGAAACGGTCGAGTCTGCACCCGGCAGGGGAAACATCTGGGCACGTCTCAAAGGTGGCGGTGAACCTGCGCTGATTCTTCTGCATCATATTGATGTTGTCCCGGCCGATGCAGAGTACTGGGATGTACCACCGTTCTCCGGCGAGATCAGGAACGACTACATCTATGGTCGAGGTGCTATTGATACCAAAGGCCTTGGTATCGCCCAGCTCTCATCGTTTCTTGCACTGAAAGACAGCGGTCTGAAACTAAACAGGGACGTCATCTTTATGGCGACTGCGGACGAAGAAGCTGGCGGGTTCTATGGCGCGGGCTGGCTGCTGGAGAATCGGCCCGAGATTTTCGAAGGCGCCGTATATCTGGTCAATGAAGGCGGCTCCGCCATGCTGCTGGACGACATTCCGGCATTTAACATCGAGGTTACCCAGAAGGTCCCTTTATGGTTACGACTCACCGCCACAGATATCCCCGGCCATGGCAGTGCACCGCGAGTAACAAGCTCGGTAAAAAGAATTCTCAGGGCAGGCGCCCGAATCGCGGATACCCAATTCGAACGAAGAGCCATACCCGAAGTCCAGGCTTACTTTGCTGCACTCGCGCCCTTCCAGGACGGAGAGCGCCAGATCATGATGTCCGATATTTCAAGCGCAGTAGACAATGACGCATTCATGTTGACCCTTCAAATGGAGGAGCCATGGCGGGCTGCCTTGCTGAGCAACACCTGCTCACTGACAACACTTGAAGGCAGCAACAAGATAAACGTCGTGCCACCGACCGCTGTACTGGAGTTGGACTGCAGGCTCCTGCCGGATCAGGACCCAACGCAGTTTCTCTCTGAACTGGTCACTATCATTAACGATGACAGCATCGAAATCACCAGAATCATGGGTTTCACACCGGCCATCAGCAAGACTGACACCCCTCTTTATGATGCAATACAGAGCTCAGCGACCAAAAACATGGAAAATGCTGTCCTGATCCCCAGTGTTTCAACAGGATTTACCGACAGCCACTTTTTCCGTGATATCGACATCGTCAGCTATGGATTCGCGCCCTTCCTGTATCTTGAGGGCGAGGCAACCGGGGTACATGGCAACAATGAACGCATTTCTGTAGAGAATCTGAAGCGTGGCACTAAAATCATGACGGATTTTTTGTTTGAGTTCGCCACGGACTAGACTTCTGGTAAACTACGCGCCTTCTAAATCTGAAGTAGAAGGGCCTGTAGCTCAGTTGGTTAGAGCCGTGGACTCATAATCCATTGGTCGTAGGTTCGAGTCCTACCGGGCCCACCAACGATTTTTCGCGCGTTGCGCGAAAATGTGGGGCAAAAGCCACATCGACGTCTTGTGTTGCTCAACATAAAACTGATGTGGTGAAAGCCTGATAGAGGCTCTCGCGTCCGGCGAGAACCTCTATTAAAAAACCACTAAAAAAAAGCCCGCTATCAGCGGGCTTTTAATCTTAATCCAGAAAAGTCTTCAGATGATCTGACCTCGACGGGTGCCTCAGCTTCCGAAGCGCCTTCGCCTCAATCTGCCGTATCCGCTCACGCGTCACATCGAACTGCTTACCAACTTCTTCCAGCGTGTGGTCAGTGTTCATATCAATGCCAAAACGCATTCTAAGCACCTTCGCTTCCCTTGCGGTCAGGCCTGACAATACGCCGCGAGTGGCTTCCTGCAGTCCTTCCTCGGTGGCTGTATCGACTGGCGAACCAACTGATGCACCTTCCCCAAGATTGGAGTCTGAATCGAGAAAATCACCAAGATGCGAATCTTCATCATCACCGATGGGCGTTTCCATTGAGATAGGTTCTTTTGCAATCTTCAGCACACGACGAACTTTGTCTTCCGGCATTTCCATCCGTTCGCCCAGTTCTTCCGGCGTCGGTTCACGCCCCATCTCCTGGAGCATCTGGCGACTTATACGCGAAAGCTTGTTAATGGTTTCGATCATGTGTACAGGGATTCGAATAGTCCTGGCCTGGTCTGCAATAGACCGGGTAATCGCCTGGCGAATCCACCAGGTAGCATAGGTCGAGAACTTGTAACCGCGTCGATATTCAAACTTATCGACGGCTTTCATCAACCCAATGTTGCCTTCCTGAATCAGGTCCAGAAACTGCAGACCGCGATTCGTGTACTTTTTGGCGATAGAAATGACCAGCCGCAGGTTTGCCTCAACCATATCTTTCTTGGCACGACGCGCTTTCGCTTCACCAATGGACATACGACGATTGATATCCTTGATTTCAATCACATCAAGCCCTACTGCCTCTGAGGCCTGCTTGATGCGCTTTTGGGCACGAAGGATGTCATCTTCAAAATTCTTAAGCTTGTCGTGTCCCGCCTTGACCTGTTTCGACACCCATTTAAGGTCCGCCTCATGTCCGGTGAACTTTTCGAGGAAGATCTTGCGCGGCATCTTCGCACGACGAATACACGTGTTCATGATGTGCCGTTCCTGACGACGAATCTGTGCGTGGCTGTCTCTCGCCATCTGCACGAGAACGTCATAGTGCTTTGGAACAAATTTGAAGAATTGAAATGCTTCCCCAAGTGCTTCCAGTTCCTTAACGCCTTGCGTGGAACTTCGGCCATGTTTTTTGACGGCACGCTGGGTTTTCTTAAATTGCTTCTCGAGGATGGCGAACCTTTCAGCCGCCAGTACAGGGTCTGCCCCTTTGTTATCTTCTGAGTCGTCGTCTTCCTTCTTTTCTCCTGGCACAACCTGAGCGGCTGGTATTACATTCTCCACCGGATCAAGAAAGCCAATCAGAAGATCAGCAAGTTTGCCTTCCTCATCCTGGGTTGCTTCGTATTGATTCAGCGTGAAGGCGACAGGGCCTGGAAAATGGGCAACCGCGTTCAGGACGTCACGGATGCCTTCTTCTATTCTTTTCGCGATGACAATCTCGCCTTCGCGGGTCAGCAGCTCGACAGTACCCATTTCACGCATATACATGCGGACCGGATCGGTCGTTCTGCCTGCTTCATTTTCTACGGCTACCAGCGCTGCGGCTGCTTCTTCTGCGGCCACTTCATCTGTGGTATCCCCTTCTGCGAGAAGATCATCGGCATCAGGCGCAGTTTCATGGACCGCAATACCCAGGTCATTGATCATGCCGATGATGTCTTCTATTTGCTCTGGATCAGTAATGTCGTCCGGCAAATGATCGTTAACTTCCTGATAGGTCAGATAACCCTGCTCTCTACCACGACTGATAAGTTCTTTTAGCCGCGACTGATTTTGTGCTAGACCACTGGACATAAGACCCTCTTGGATACAAAAAACTGACCAGCCGGCCATTATATCGAGTGAACGGACCCACTTCCACAATTTGAATGAAGGAACGCCCTAACTATAGGGCAGGAATAATGGAGATATGCTCAGTTTTGGGGTCTGGGTCGACGATAACTCGTCAACAATTCTCTTTCTACCGGCGACAATTCAGACAGTGGTTTCTGGGTTAGCTCGTCTATAACTCTTTGTTTTTGTTCGCTTTCTCCTTCCTGCACCATCTTGCGAAGCGTATCCAGAAACTCATCAGCAAGCTGATCCTGGGAAAGCATTGGATCTTTTTCGGCAAGTCCCCGTAAATAATCAAAATAGGGACCATCCTGGTAGTGGCTGAGGAGCAACATGGGGGAAGTATCCTTGGCCTGCTGGACCCACCGGATCAGTTCGACCAGCAGTTGCCAATCTGCGACACCATCGAGTTTCGTCAGGTCGTCATCATCCAGAAGATTGGCCACATCTGGCTGCCTGAGCAATATTCTGGTCGCATGCTCGCCCAGCCCGGACTGCTTTAGTTGCCTTTGCCGCTGATTAACCGGCGGTGGACGTTCTCTGGGCGGAGAGCTCCGGTCCAGACCAGTAAGGCCCAGGAGCTTTTCTGAATCCACACCGGTCCTGTGAGCCAACTCCTGAATCATCAGCTGCTTGAAAACACCATTAGACACCTGGGCAATGAGTGGCACCGACAGCTTGCTCAGCGCGGCACGGCCTTCTAAGGATTCAAGGTCAAGATCAGCGCCCAGGGTCTGGAAGAAAAAATCTGTCAGTCCCTGCGCTTTACCGATTCTTGCTTCAAATTTTTCCTGACCCTCACGGCGAATAAGTGAATCAGGATCATCACCGTCAGGCACAAAGAGAAATTTTGCGCTACACCCGTCTTCCATTGCCGGAAGCGTTGACAGCAGCGCCTTCCATGCAGCATTTCGGCCTGCAGTGTCTCCGTCAAAACAGAAAACGATTTGTGGGACTATTCGAAACATCCGTTCAATGTGGTCTGTACTGGTAGCGGTCCCAAGGGTCGCAACCGAATAACCGACACCATGTTGCGCAAGGGCGACAACATCCATATAGCCTTCGACAACAATCAGTTTATTCAATTTCCTGACACGCTTGCGCGCCTCAAACAAACCGTATAGCTCCCTGCCTTTATGGAAGACATCGGTTTCCGGAGAGTTCAGGTACTTCGGTTTTGCGTCATCATCCAGAACCCTGCCGCCAAACGCGATCGTCCTGCCCCTGAGGTCTCTAATAGGGAACATGATTCGATCACGGAAACGATCATAGGTTCTGTCTTCATCAGCATTTTCAGTCAGCATTCCGGAATCAATCAGGAGTTGTCGGTCGGCGTTGCTGGTGGCCAGTTTTGACATGAGGTTATCCCAGCCAGGAGGGGCATAACCCACGCCAAAGTCTCTGGCTATTTCTCCGCTTAAACCTCTCCCTTTAAGGTAGTCGACGGCGCGATCGCGGGATTCATGACTTTTTAGCTGTTCACGAAAAAATGCTGTTGACTGATCCAGCACTTCGTAAATTGATTTTCGCTTTTGAGAGGCTCCTGGATCCGATTTCTGATCACGGGGAACCTCAAGACCGGCTCGCTGCGCCAGGTACTCAATCGAGGAAATGAAGTCCATTCGATCGAACTCCATCAGGAACTTGAGTGCTGACCCGGAAGCCTGACAACCAAAACAATAATAAAACTGCTTGTCCTGGCTGACGGAAAACGAGGGGCTTTTCTCATCATGGAAAGGGCACAGGCCGCTATAGTTCTGGCCTGACTTTTTTAAGGTAACCCGTGACTCGATTATCTCGACGATATCGGTCCGCGCCAGCACCTCTTCAATAAATTCCTGCGGGATCACCGTTCAGTTGTCCGAGCGTCTCTACTAGAGGTGGATGGGGAAGAAAGAATGTCATTCCCCCATAGAGAGTGCAAGGGTGGCAGAGAGTGCAAGGGTGGCGGTAATCAGGAAAAACGTGTTTAGGAGAGTTGTGCTTTTACCAGTCCGGAGACCGAGCCCATATCTGCCTTTCCCTGAACCTGGGGTTTAACGATAGCCATCACCTTCCCCATATCCTGCATCGATACAGCGCCAGTCTCTGCGATGGCGGACTTCACCAGCGCAGAGACTTCATCATCGCTGAGCTGTTCCGGCAGGAATTCAGCGATGACAGCGATCTCCAGCGCTTCCTGCTGCGCGAGATCTTCTCGCCCGGCATCTTCAAATTGCTGCTGGGAATCTTTACGCTGTTTGGTCATCTTATCGAGGATAACCAGCACACGTTCGTCATCGAGCTCGATGCGTTCATCGACCTCAATCCGTTTGAAATCGGCCATGATAAGACGAAGCGCTCCAAGGCGTGCCTTGTCGCGAGCTTTCATGGCGACTTTTACCTCAGCGGATACCCGCTGATAGATAGGTTCGGACATTGGAGGCTAGTACAGCCGCTCCATGCGACGCGTTTCGCGCTGTACTTTCTTGGCATGTCGCTTGACGGCTGCCGCTGCTTTTCTCTTGCGAACTGACGTCGGCTTTTCGTAAAACTCACGACGTCTTACTTCAGCGAGGATACCTGCCTTCTCACAGGAACGCTTGAATCGCCTGAGGGCGACGTCAAACGGTTCATTTTCTTTGACTTTAACGTAGGGCATTAAGTCCGGGTTCCAATATGGGGTTTCAAAGGACGCGAATTCTAGCGGCTATCCGGCCTAATTGCAAAGCGACGCCCCACTAAATTTGCGCTGACTCACCTGAGATTTTCCCTTGTGAAATCAGTACTATACAGGCTTTCAACCATCAGGCGGTCATTCCGTTGAACGTACTTGGCATAGAAACATCCTGTGACGAGACCGGTATCGCGATCTATAGCACCGGAAAAGGCATTATCGCCGAGAGTCTCTACAGCCAGATCGAACTCCACAGGGCGTATGGCGGTGTTGTCCCCGAGCTCGCCTCTCGTGATCATATTCGCAGAACCTTACCAATGATCGATGAAATTTTGCACGAGGCTGGCCTGACGGCCAAAGATATCGATGCCATTGCCTACACAGCAGGCCCTGGCTTAATCGGCGCCCTGTTGGTGGGCGCCTCCGTGGCTAAATCCCTGGCACTGGCCTGGGGTGTTCCATCTATTGGCATCCATCACATGGAGGGCCATCTTGTGGCAGCGCTTCTGGCGGAAGATGCCCCAGAGTACCCGTTTATCGCTCTGCTCGTTTCGGGTGGTCATACACAGCTGATGGCGTGCCACCAGGCACACCAGTACGAACTGCTGGGAGAATCACAGGACGATGCTGCCGGTGAGGCATTCGATAAGGTGGCCAAAATGCTGGGTCTGCCTTATCCCGGGGGACCTGCCATCGCAAAAATCGCAGAACAGGGCACGCCAGGGAGATTTACATTTCCCAGGCCCATGACCAACAAACCCGGGCTGAACTTTAGTTTTAGCGGCCTGAAGACCTTTACGTTAAACACGGTGAGTAAGTTAAAAGGCCCATCGGGTCGGGATCTCACATCACAGGAAAAGGCAGACGTTGCATTTGCCTTCCAGGACGCTGTTGTCGATACGATCAGGATCAAGTGCGAGCGAGCGATGGAACAAACAGGCCTTGACCGACTCATCCTTGCCGGCGGCGTTAGCGCTAACACCGAACTCCGGTCTCGCCTGGACGAGTCAACCCGAAAGCATCATCGACAGGTTCACTACCCCCCTCTCCACCTCTGCACTGATAATGGCGCCATGATCGCTTACGCCGGATATCTTCGACTGCAACATGGACATCAGGAAAGCCTCTCGATTGAGGTCAGGCCGCGCTGGCCCATGTCTGAGTTAACAAGGCCTGAGTTAACAAGGCCTGAGTTAACAAGGCCTGAGACAGGGTCTGAGCTAACAACAGCCACGAAGCATTCAGGCTCATGACACAACGCAGCGAGGCTATCTAAACTTGGACATCGTCTTTATTAGTGGCCTTACCGCCTCAACCACCATCGGGGTCTATGATCACGAGCGCGATATCAGGCAGGATCTAATCATTGATCTGGAACTGGGTTGTGACACAAGAGCCGCGGGTGTCTCAGACTCATTCGAGGATGCACTGGACTACGACGCAATCTCCCGTCGAACCCTGGCGTTTGTAGAACAAACAAGCTACTACCTGATTGAAGCAGTAGCTGAACAACTTTCAGAAATCCTGCTTGATGAATTTCCAGTCATGCAACTGAAAATAAAAATCACCAAACCAGGTGCTGTGGAGATTGCCAACGCTGTAGGTGTCATTATTGAAAGGAAAAGAAACCAGGGGTAAAAATCAGCCGCTGTTAATCCTCACCGCTCGCAGAATGTAGGTTGAGAAACTCTGGTCTATAGCCATAAGCAAGATTCTCATCTGACCCGGGAGAGTGATAGACGCCACTTGGCTTGTCATCCTCAACCCCATCCAGATCCAGTTTAACCTTATACAGAGTGAAGACCTCGGGCGGAGCGCTGTTGAGCTGACCGGCGAGTGTGACGATCAGGTAAACATTACCGTCATCGTCATAGGCAAAAGACTGGTCTTCAGGTAGCAGTATCCCCTGGGGATTCTCGTCGTAGTTCTTGAGATTCTGGAATGCTACTTCGTCCACTTCAGCGACTTCTTCCTCTTCTCCCTCCTGGGAGGCCGCAGTCGAACGTGAACTGGACGCTGCATTGGTCTGCCCGGCACTGGCTGATGCACTGAATGACGTCTGCAGGCTCTGGTTAAAAGACGCAGCGTCCAGGAACGTGATATTGGGAACATCAATGCTCAGGTTATCGGAAAAGTCATAAACAGTTGCTGCCACGAATCCGTCATTAAGATTACCGGCCGTCGCAGATGGCACGCTATTGAGGATATTGCTGGACCCGATGTCATCGGAGAAGAAATTACCCTGATCCAGCCCATAGAAAATGCCGCCACCAGCGCGAAGCACAAAGTTCTGTCCTGGGTCGGAAGAACCAACATCCGCAATCGGCGCAAGAAAGACGATGGTGCCACTCTCACTCTTCACATCCTGGCTGACGTCGCCCTGACCAAGCGGGATTGGGTCATTGACCCGTGAAAATGTTGGTGGTGGCTGATTGGGATCAATCGTTTCCTGGTTGATCGCCAGCGTCACGTCACCGACAGATTGAACCGAAGCGATTTCAATTCCCGTCAGAGCTGAAATAGTCGCCCTGGCACCAGCTTTCAACACGGTATCTTTCTGCTGCGAAACCCTGCCACCGAAACTAAAGACAACCGCATCATTACCGGCCGTCACATCGGTGATGGAAATATCCCCCAGTTTGGTTGAGATCGTCGCGTTGTTACCGGCGACAATTGAGGCAACCCCGGGCGCACCTAGCGTGATATTAGTCGTGGCAAAGACACCGGCATTGTTACCCGCGGTAATCGTGCCAAGCGATTCGACTGACCCCGAACTGAGCAACGTTACCGTACCGGTGGTAGCGGTAACATTTGAACCGAGCAACAGGGCTTTATCCGATGCAACAAACAGATCTTTCCCCGCTAACAACGCCTGGGTGGTGATCGCGCCCTGTTCGCTCCCCAGCGTCAGCTTGCCCGCAGCGCTAGCAGAACCCGCAATATTGATGTTACCCCCGGTCTGAATAGTAATATCACCTGCGGCATCGTCAAGAACCCCGGAAATAGTGACGTCTCCGGTCGCCGTAATGTCTACCGTATTGCCGGAAATGTAGACATCATCTAATGTGACGTTCAATGCGCTATTAATCGTCAAATTGCCTAAGCGCGCCTCGTCGACAATACTGCCCATATCTATCGAACCCGCTCCGGCACTCAAGTTCAGCGCACCGTTTGCAGCGCCATCCAGTAAACGAATAGTCCCTGCACCGGCAGAATTACTCACGACATTAATACCCGCACCGACAGAACCGCCTGCATTCGTCGTATCCAGACTAACGGTACCAGCGACATGAACCGTGCCAGATGCCGGGTCGGGCAATCCGCTGGCATCAACTCCGTTGATGGAAATACTGCCACCCTCTGGTCCACCGACCGTGTTCAGGGAAACCGTCTTGCCATCAACCCCAAGGAAAATATCCGGCGCAATTATCTGGATCGAGCCCGCTGCATTGGTAGGGTTACCTCCGGCCAACCTGGGATTAATGTCCGTTCGAATTTCTATGGCGCCGCCGCCTCGTGTTGAAAGAGACAAGCTGCCCACCTCAACATTGGCATCTTCATTAAGGATGATTCGACGCGCTCTGAGGTCTGCCCGTTGATCCACAATGAAGTTGGAACCATTCGCAACTGCGATAATGCCTACAGGCGCATTGATAATAAGGTTGTCGGAAACGACGCCGGTGAGTGTCGTGTTGTCAGCGAGGTTGATCGTAATGTTGTCCGAGGCCAGGTTTAAGGCAGCAAAAGAATTCGCGACGCCATCAAACAGTATCTGCTGCGGCTGGCCAGTCACCGTTAATGTTGCCAGTCCACCGACGGTCAGGCTGGCACCTTCCTCGTCAATCATGCTGTTCTCGGACTGCATGATCAGGTTGCCGGAAATGTTGAGACCTGAAAATTGAGTACCACTGGATTCAATGATGCTTGCGTTGGTCGCCGTCAGTGACAATCGTCCAAAGTTGACCGCGTCTGCAACACCATCACCCAGCACGATATCGCCCGAAGCTGTTAGGTCACCTAACAGCAATGTGTTCACGATTGCCCTGTCAGTGTTCGACACACTGCCGCCGGAGTCCAGCGTAAAGTTATCCGCATCCACAAGCGTCAGGATGGTGTCATCTGATTCTGTAACGACAATATCACGCCCCGTGACCGACAGACTTCCAAAGCTGTTGGTTGAGCTGCCGAGCGTGATATCTGCTGTGTTACGGTTTACAGCGAACACGGTATCGCCGCCCGCAGAGATGACAGCCCCGGCTGCGGCACTGATATTGCCCTCAGAGCTTAGTATCCTGAGATCTGAGGTGGCTGAAATACCCTCAATCAAAACATCGTTGGTCTGATTCACCACAACCCGATCACCGACCAGCAACAAGGAACCAATCGAGGCAGCATCGTTGGCATTGTTTCCGATGATGACATCGAACCCTTCCGCCGCAGTAATCGTCGCAAGTCCTCCGATCCTGATCCCGTCGTCAGCACTATCAGTAACATCGCCCCCGGAAGTTAACGTGAGGGTATTGACATCAATATCGACAAGTTCAGTCCCCAGCGTATTGAACACCTCAACGGAAGAACCTGTCAGCTTCAATCTATTCAGGCGATTGCCGACGTTGGTCAGTTGGATCTGCCCAACGCCATCGTCAGCAGAGATTTCGAGTTCTTCATCGACCCGAATCTCCTGCTCGCCAGTGACGTTGCCTGCACTGACCAGTTCAAATGTATCTGCGGTAATACCAAGTAAAGTCGTGTCCCCGGTGCCGTCGATAATTCGCACTTCACCGCCAGCCACCGCAAGTGACTGGAACTCGTGAATATTCTGATTCAACAGAATGTCCGCTGTACCCGCATCAATATCGAGGGTTCCCGTGATATCGATTTTTCCGCCGTCCGTTACCGCGCCACCCGTGATCAGGGTAAATTCCCCTGCATTTATCGTGTTCAGCTCAATCGCCCCGGATGTTGTGATCTCTACATTTCCGGCGGATGTGATCTCGATTGAACCCAGGTTGTTGTCAGAACCGGTCAGGGTTATGTCGTTACCCGCGTTGTTGAAGGTGGCAGAAGCAACGTCAATATCTGAATTTGCGCTTTGGGTGATAGCGCCGGCGGCCGTTAACAGGAAGTCATCACCCGTCACTGAATCAATTTCAACGCCCCCGGATACGGTAATATCGATCAGAGCCCCGGAAAGGTTCAGAACGGCGAGGTCAACGGAGCCGGTGTCCCCAAGAATGATATCCCCGGTGGCATCCAGTATCGCCTCACCAACATTGATGAAGGCTGAATTGCCATCAGTGATCGCACCACCTGCCGCCAGGTCGAAAATACCGGATACATTGATTTGATCAAGCTCAACGTCTGACGCAAGAGACAGGTCTACAGAACTTGCTGTTACCGAAAGTATATCAATTGAGTTACTGGAATTCGTAAGATCCAGGCTGGATCCACCAGAATCAAATGTCGCAGCACCGCTGACAACTACCTGTCCAGCGCCAGTGATGTTGCCCCCAGCCGTAAAATCAAGCGTATCCGCGTCGATTCCTTCGATCTCGATCGCCCCGACTGCCTCGAATTCGACGATATTACCGGTCAGCGAAATTGAAGCAAAGCTGCTCGCAGGATCTGTCAGCGTGATATTTCCGCCAATGGTTTCAAAGGTTGCAAGCCCAGCCACATTAGTGCTGGTCGCAGCCTGTTGGGTGATGTTGCCACCGGCGGTAGAGACCGTGAGCGTCACGGCGGCAATGTTTTCAAGCGTGATATCTCCCGAGCCCTCCAGCACCACGTTGATGCCGTCGAGTTCAATGCTGCCAAACGTATTGTTTCCATCCAGAATAATGTCGCCACCACTTCCTATCAGTGTGAACTGGCCTGTTATGTTCACATTGGAAGCTGCCGTTTGTGTGATGTCACCGGCCGCCTCAAGAAACAGGGAGTTGGCGACAATCGTGTTCATCTCAATGTCACTGATTTCATTGAAGATGTTGATCGCGTCTGAATTCACCATATTAATAGTGCCAAGGTCGACCAGATTCAGCGTGATATTATTACCGCCTGGATCAATGGTCGTAAGCCCACTGACTGTGACAGTGTTTGTTGTCGTGTCACTCACGGCGCCTGTTGAAGTCAGGTCCATGTTGGTCAGCGTGACGTCCCTGAGCTCGACCGTACCAATGGTGTCCAGAATCAGGTCCGTGGCGGTGACGTCTCGCAGGATAATCGACGTTGTATTTTCAAGACTGACAACACCACCATCAAGTACTGAGAGGTCCGCAATCGATCTTATCCCTGTATTGTCGAACGTGATGTCGCCTTCTGAGGACAGTGTCGTCTGGCCGGTCACTGTCACGGAGGTTGTCGAGTCAGCGATAATATCTCCACCAGAATCCACGATCAGGTTAGTCGCATTGACCTGGACAAGGTCAGTCTGGTCGGATTCACGAATATTGACCGTGCCGGTAGGACTCGTCGCGTCAATGGAACCAAACTGGTTGTTCGCGTTGGTCAGCGTGACACCTCCGGTTCCGCTACTGGCATCAAGCACCAGCTCATCAGCTACCTGCACGACACCCGCACCGGTGATCAGACCGTTAGTGGCGGTAAGAGATAAGTCATTGCCACTACTTGGGTTTAAAACATCGCCGATAGTGACTGTTCCAAGGGTAAGAGTCTGGGCGTTAACCAGGGTTGCTGAATCACTCACAAGCGAGACAGTACCCGCGGCGTCCAGGTTGCTGAATGTCACGTCGCCATCCGTGGTGAAACTGGAATCCTGACCGACAGTCACCAGGGCAT
>Ga0222633_1000931_pt1 | contig 19365 bp, 14 predicted proteins | sample AntAcemetageno48_FD_179816 | JGI IMG/M metagenome (GOLD analysis project Ga0222633, IMG submission 179816) | Saline water microbial communities from Ace Lake, Antarctica - #48 | ecosystem: Environmental > Aquatic > Non-marine Saline and Alkaline > Saline | place: Antarctica: Ace Lake | collected...
CCGATCTATTGATCCTTCGGGGCGAACGGCCCCAGTGGGATACCTCTGAAAAGCAGGCCAGGCGACAACATATTGCCCAGCGCTATCGAATAATGATGTTGATAGGCGATGACCTCGGTGATCTTGCGTCCAATATTAAAGCGGCCAGTGTAGAAGACCGGGCCAGATTTGTTTCGACTCACCAGTCCCTGCAGGGTGAGTTCTGGTTTCAGCTGGCCAATCCTACTTACGGAAGCTGGCAGCGCGCGCTCGACGGCAAACCACTGGAAGATTTTCTCCGGCTGAATTAGTTCTTATCATAGGCACATGGGTGACTGTTATTGATTGATGTGAGTAGGGCCCACTTTTCATTTTCCTTGTTTCGCTGCCTGGTCGCAGTTCTGCTGCTTAATGCCCTGGGGTTTTCTTCGTTCGTTCATTCTTCGGTATCCAAACCCATTGCAGCCAAGGGTGTGATAGATCTTCGCGCGTGGAATTTTGCAGGCCAGGGACCGATTAACCTGAACGGAGAGTATGAGTTTTACTGGGACCATCATGTTGAGCCGAGTAAGGATGTATCTTCTGCCAGCGCCATACCATCTTACCAGGAGGTCCCGTCGAGCTGGGATGGAACGAAAATTGGCGGAGAGACGCTGCCAGGTGAAGGGTTCGTCACCTATCGGCTGAATATCCTGCTTCAGGAAGGACAGAATCTTGCGCTCTGGATTCCCGATATAGGGACAGCTTATCGTCTGTTGGTTGATGGCAGGGAAGCCGCTCAGGTCGGTATTCCCGGTACGTCCGGCGAGAGCACGGAACCGGACTACTATCCCTTGATTGTGCCCGTAACCTCACTCAGACCCCGGATAGAGCTGGTCTTTCACGTTTCGAACTACCATTACCGAATGGGTGGTATCTGGCTGCCCATCAGGCTGGGTCTGGCTGACCAGATTGAAAGAGAAGTCGAAATGCAGAGAGCGCTTGATCTTCTTCTGTTCGGTGCGATTCTGATTATCGGCTTTTACAACCTGGCCCTTTTTGTCATGCGACGTGAGGACCGTTCTCCCCTATACCTCGGCGTTTTCTGTCTGTTACTAGCGACCCGATTATTGACGGTAGGGGATCGCTTCCTGACCCGGGTGCTTCCGGATATTCCATTTGAAACCTACGTTCGCATTGAGTATTTATCATGGATGCTGGCGGTATCGGCCTTCGCGGCATTTGTCTCGGAAGTTCTGCCAAGGGAATTTCCAAGGCGGGCCAGTTATGTGGTGCATGCCCTGATCGGGCTTGGGTTCCTTTTTGTGATGGTAACGCCGGTGGACGTCTTTTCACATGTGGTAACGCCCTTTCAAATTTTAACGATTGTTGCACTGATTGGTGGAACGGGTTCTTTCGTGCTGGCCGTCGTTCATCGGAGAGAGGGAGCAATCATTCTGACATTTGCCTATGGCGTTCTGTTTTACGCGGTAGTCAATGACATTCTGGTAAACCAGGGTTTTATCGACACCGTTCTCCTGCTGGATATCGGATTGCTGGTGTTCATCTTTTTCCAGTCGATTCTGATTTCCTATCGATTTACCCGCTCATTCAACACCATCGAAACCCAGAGCGCTCTGCTGGCTGCCAGCAATCTGCGTCTGCAAACACAGGAGAAACTTCGCCGGCAGGCAGAGTCAGAATCGGAAACGCTGCAGCAGGCGACCCTGTCTGCTTCCAGAATGGCGTCCGTGAAGCTCTTGTCTGAAGGGATCTCCGCGCTCCCGGAAGACTCAGTGCATTATGCAGCGGCTATTCGTGACCTATTAATCATTGCCGGACCGGAAGGTGCACGAAAACCGGTGAACCTGAATGACGTCATTCGCGATGTGATTGCTCAAGAATCGCTTTCAGGTCTGATCAGCCAGGCGAAAATAAAAATCTCCCTGGATCTGTCGGCAGACCTTCCTGACCTGCTGGCAGCAGACTCCGTTTGCGCAATGGTTCGTGGCCTTTTGCAATACCATGTTCTCCGTGGTTCCCCGGGGACAAGGCTCCTGTTGACGACACATGCGGAGGACGGGGAAGCGCGGACGCTTTTCTACAGTGACATTCCGGCTGGTCGATACATCCAGTTCGGTATTGATGATCCCGAGGGTAGCGTTCTTGATCCGAGGGAGATGAGCCACCTGTTTGACGAACAGACTGTGCTATCAGACAACCAGGCACACGCTGACGGCCTGACCATGGGATTGGTGTGGTGCTTTGTGCACGAGCACGGTGGAGGCATCGATGTCCTGTCCCTTGAGGGCGGCGGTACCCGATTTGAGATTTACCTCCCTTGTATTAGTTCCCCTTATTAGTGAACGGGCCCCTTGAAAAAATGCCCCTGTGACCCCACTTTCGGTGTAGTTACGAAAAACATGTCTTGAAAAACATAGACTTGAAAAACATAGACTTGAAAAACATAGACTTGAAAAACTCAGATTTGATAAACAAGGTACCGAGATGACCACTGCGCAAAAAGAAACCCTGGGTTTCCAGTCAGAAGCCAAACAGCTTCTGCACCTGATGATCCATTCCCTCTATAGCAACAAGGAAATTTTCCTGCGGGAGCTTGTGTCCAATGCAAACGACGCGATAGACAAGCTAAGGTTCGAGTTACTGTCCAATCCTGAGCTCGCATCAGAAACCGCAGAATTAGGTATTCGAATCGATGTGGATGAAGATGCCAAAACCGTGACCATAACGGATAACGGTATTGGCATGACCCGCGAAGAGGCCATTTCGCATCTTGGGACGATCGCAAAGTCCGGCACGGCCCAGTTTCTGGATTCGCTTACGGGAGATCAGAAGCAGGATGCGCAGCTTATCGGCCAGTTTGGTGTCGGTTTTTACTCTACGTTTATCGTTGCAGACAAGGTTGTGGTCGAATCCCGTTCCGCGAAAGCAGGTAAGGATGAAGCAGTCCGCTGGACCTCTGAAGGTGAGGCCGAATTTGAAGTTGAGAACATCGAGCGAGAAGAAGTCGGTACCTCGGTGACCCTGCACCTCAAATCAGATGAAACCGAGTTTGCAGATGGCTGGCGACTTAGAAACATTGTTAAAAAGTATGCAGATCACGTCGCGGTGCCGGTTGTCATGAAGCAAATGGCAACAGAAGAAGGCAAAGAGCCTGAAGACGAAGTTGTTAACTCTGCCAAGGCACTCTGGACCAGATCGCGCTCTGAAGTTTCGGAAGACGAATACAAGGAATTCTATAAGCTGGTTTCACACGATTTTCAGGATCCCCTGAACTGGAGCCATAACAAGGTAGAGGGAAAACTGGACTACACCAGTCTGCTCTATATTCCTGCCAAGGCTCCCTTCGACCTGTACCAGCGTGAATCGCCGCGAGGCGTGAAGCTCTATGTACAACGAGTCTTCATTATGGACGATGCGGAGCAGTTCCTGCCGCTTTACCTCAGGTTCATCCGGGGCATCGTCGATTCCAATGATCTTTCGCTGAATGTCTCACGGGAGATTCTCCAAAAAGACCCTGCCATTGATTCAATGCGAAGTGCACTCACAAAACGTTCGCTCGACATGATTGAAAAGCTGGCGGATGACGAAGAAAAATACCAGGCATTCTGGGATGAGTTTGGCCAGGTGTTGAAAGAAGGTCCGGCAGAGGACTTTGCCAACCGTGAAAAAGTGGCCGGGCTGCTGCGGTTCGCAACGACTGAAACCGGTAGTGCTATCCAAAACCAGTCGCTAAAAGCCTACATTGAGCGGATGAAACCTGAGCAGGACAAGATCTACTATGTAGCGGCAGAGAACTATCACATGGCTGCCAACAGTCCACATCTTGAGATTTTCAGAAAGAAAGGCCTGGAAGTCATCCTGCTTCACGATCGGATCGATGAATGGCTTGTTAGCCAACTGGCAGAGTTCGACGGGAAGCCATTCCAGGATGTTGCGAAGGGTGAGCTCGATCTTGGCGACCTGGAAGACACCGAGGAAAAACAACACCAGGAAGAGACCGAAAAAGAGTTTAAGGGGCTGGTTGAAAAGATCTCGAAGCTTCTTGAGGAGAACGTCGAAGAAGTTCGGATGACTCATCGTCTTACGGAGTCCCCTGCCTGCCTTGTCGTCAGTGAAGATGACATGGGAATGCAGATGCGACGGGTACTTGAATCCGCGGGTCAATCTGTTCCTGAGAACAAGCGGATATTTGAGTTGAACCCTGATCATCCGCTGGTTCGAAAGTTGAACGATGAATCTGACGGCGAACGGTTCAATGACCTGGCGAGGGTATTGTACGACCAGGCACAATTGGCGGAGGGGAGTCAGTTAGACGAACCTGCTACCTATGTGACCAGGCTGAATAAGCTTTTACTGGAACTGTCGAAGTAGGCTTAACCTTCTGCTTCGGATGGCTGGTAGGCGCTGCCCGTCTGCTGTTCCTGCTGACTGTCGCGCAGGTTGCCGATGACCGATTCAAGGGCACGGCTGAACAGTAATCCATCGCTGATGATGGAGACTGTTCCGTCGTGCAACTCGCGCGCAAGTCCCATCTTTGTTTTTTCGACGACTTTGACACCCTGGCGGTTTACAAAGATGAATTTGTCGATCGCGTTTATTTTTGCGGCAAGCTTACAGCGGGTGTTGTTGTCGTCTTCGCCTGCAAACTCGACCCACATACCGACACTCAGGCTGTTGACCTGAGCCACGGCAGGATCATCATCGGCAAGTTCCGTTATTACCGGCGCTGCTTCTTCAGGTTGGCTGTCTTCTTCCTGTTCTTCCTCTACTTCAGCTTCCGATTCAGCTTCAACGGTCTGGGTTATGAACTCCAAAGGTGCTGCGCCGTCCTGCTCGACCAGCGACGACGTTGCTGCTGCTTCTTCAACAGGGTTCGGAACTGCCGCCTTCTCGTCCCCGTTGCTCTCAGTTTCTTTGTCGTCTTCCTTGTCGGCAGCGTGGAACATGATCGCTGAGTCTTTGGATTCTTCCTGCTCAAACTCCGATTCTGACGCCGTTTCGTCGGCGAGCACTTTCTTCGTAAGAACTTCCGCCACAAGCACATTCTCAGCTTCTTCCTCAGCTTCTTCATCCAGGAAGGATTCGTCCTGGACCGCCTGAAGCTGCGCAATCAGTTCGTCGACTTCTTCATGTTCAATGGTGGCTATCCTGAACGCCTTGCGAAGATTGTTCAGGAGACGTGGATTAATGGTTTCCAGCCGGTCGCGGTCCCCGTCCTGATCATGCGGCTGGACGGTCCACAACAGGACGTCAATCGTGTTGATGGCCTGCTTCCAGGCATTGCTGCCGGGGCCTTCTTTTAGCACCAGCATGACCATGAACTTGTCGAACGGTCCCTTGAGGAGTTCTTCGACAAATGGGTGAAGTTCCCGGCCAAGAATGCGCTCTTCGATCTTTTCAGAAACGAGTTGGTGAATGTCATCCAGCCGGTCGTTTCGCTCTGAGGCTTTGAGAATTCGTTGTTCAAGTTGCTCAGTCTTCGTGACTTCCTGTGCCCGGAAATTCTGAAAATCCCTAACCAGTTCTTCGAAGAACTCGTTGTCCTGACGGTGTTCGATGAGAATTTTCTCTACCAGTTCCCGGATCTTTTGATAGAGCGGATCCTCGCTCAGCGATTCAGCTTCCGTCCAGCCAATACCCGCTGAGGCAAACTCATTAAGGATGGCGCGGGCAGGGTGGTTTTCGTTGTTAAAAAATTCAACATCAGCCAGTGCGACTTTGATGATAGTAATCTGTGTGCGACCGATGAGTTCCTTGATAGGAATTGGAACTGATGGATCCTGCCATATCGCCTCAAAAAGAAGGGTAACCAGGTTGATAATATCCGAGGACTGTCGGTCTACGGCGGTGACCACATTGCCCTCTTCCTGCGATTCCTGGAGTATTTCACCCAGAGACTGAGAGATATCGAGTTTTTCAACTTCTGCCATCGTCGCCGCAACGACTGAAGGTCCGGCGGCGCTCAGCTTCTCCTGAATATTGGAAAGAATTTCCATGAGCTTGGCCTGGTCGACCATTTGTACCGTCTGGCCTTCCTGCGGCTGGAATGGCTGCATGGCAGCCACCCCGGTTTGTCCAGGTACCATAGGTTGTCCAGGTACCATGGGCTGGGCATTTGTCGCGGGTATCATCCCTGCAGGGATCATGAATTCGCCGCTGGGGGGCGCCGCTGTCATACCAGGCGAGCCACCGGTGCCTTGGACTGCGCCAGCACCTGCATTATTACTCGCTGGCGTAGATGGTCCATCAAAATGAAGGAGGTTCTGCATAACTGAAAACAGTTCCGGCCGCTCCTCTACGTCATCGAAAGACTCTTCCTCGACGGTGCCAAATGCACTGACTTCGTTGGGTCTGGGTCTATTCCTGGCGCCGGCCTGACCCTTGCCCGCAGCTTCCATTCCCATGTTCGGGATAACATCGGATTCAACCAATATTTTGTTGGCTTCGCTGAGCACCGTGTCGAGCTTCTTCAGCACGTGAGTATTGAAAGACCGGTAAACGGTCAGGCTGTTCTGTGCATCCAGTCCCAGTGGCCGCAAAGCTTCCTGGAATGCCGTTGCCAGCTGTTGAGGGTCAAGTGGATTGGTTGATTCGTCAACGCGTTTGCGAGGGAACAATGAGCCGAGGCGGGTGTTAAAACTGATGTAGACTGCCAGGTGTTCATTTCTGGACGCGTTGACCATACCTTCAAGCGCGACAATGACGTCCAGTTCTTCTTCCTGGACCAGAGAAAGCGTCTCAAAATCGAAGACGGCTTCATCTTTGACGAAATCCCTGTCCATGAGTTTGTCAAAGTTATGGTTCATGTTCGTGGTGAACCGCATCAGAACGTCATTGGATTGCTGGGAGAGGCCCTTGAAATCGCCAATAGAATCGACGACCTGTCGCTCGGTGTTTTCAATCACCTCTAGCGCCATCTGGTTGAGTCGGCGAACGGCTGCCTTCTGGATGTTGTCTATAATGTCGGACACAAGGGAAATTTCTAGCTAAGGACGGGCTTCCGTACGATACCTTGAATGTAAATAAAAGTATAGAAATTGTATGATGTGGGGCTGAAATGCAGGGCCATAAAACCCTTAATGATTAATAGCTTAGATTCGATATTTGGTTCAGATTCTAAATTCTTTGGTGAGTGTGGAGGTTGAATGAAATTGCTGTTGATGCGGCATGGGGACGCAGAACCCAGTGCGAAAACTGATTCAGATCGATTACTGACACCCTACGGGCGGGAGCAGGTATCGGCGGTTGCGCGTCGATTACTGGATATGGACGTGCAGGTGGAGAAATCAATGGTCAGCCCCTATCGGAGGGCACGGCAGACCGCCGCCATCATGTCAGAGGTCATGGCTGGTTCCTTGTCTGGTTCCTCTTCTAAGTTCTGGCCTGAACAGATCAGCGATGCGATAACACCCGATCAGAGGCCTGATGTGGCAGCGATGGCGATTGCCTCGTGTTTCGAACTCGTGGGAACGGGTCTGGTCGTCACGCATCAACCAATCATCAGTCGTCTTGTATACTATCTGTCCGGGCAGGACCTATCGATGGGGACTGCTAATCTGGCTATTATCAAAGCCCCGCAAATTGCTCTTGGATGTTGTGAATTAGAATGCGTTATTTAGTTTTTGTACTGTTGTTTTCTGTTTCACTCCTGGCAGAGTCTGAAACTACCTTTGTTGATGAGCCGCTTGGCTTGTTCCCATCTTCGGAACTGGTAGAGCATAAAACAACTGAATCGACGGGTTATCTGGTTGTTCTGGGAGCACTTGAGAAGGTCAATCACGAACTGATTCCCGAGAAATCAATCCTGGTTCGGGGCAGGAAAGATGCCTCAACTTATTACCTGCCTGAAGCACGCAGGACCAAACAGGTTGTGGAACATTTTAGATCGGAGCTTCTCGGGTCAGCAGAGATTCTCTTTGAATGTCGGGGGCGCTCCTGTGGCAGCAGCAGTTTCTGGGCGAACGAGCACTTTAAACGCGCGATTCTTTACGGGCCTGAGCAATATCAGTACTACCTGGTAGCACAACGATCCGATTCCCAACAATCGGAAGAGGCTGATTACATTGTTATCTATATCGGTGAACGGGCAACCCGAAAAATTTATGTCCAAATCGAATACATTTCACCGACGGGCCCTAAGGGTGAATCCTCCGAGTCGAGGCGCGTTATCCGTAACTGATTCAGCAATTCCCGGAACATGGTTTCAATGAATGTTATTTTGCCAGATTCTTTCACAGCAAAGGCGGCATCATGTGTGTTGTGTCGATGCTACCGCTTCTTCATAGTGTTCGGGGAGAAGCCGACAGGCAGAAAATTGTAGGAGTGCCCTTTACTGTGGCCGGGTTTCCCTGGCTACATTCTTTTTCCGAGTTGCTTTATAGGATGGTCTCGAACCTGTATCTTTACGCCTTACTTTTCGTTGGCGAGGTGGTAGGTGGTCGACAACATGTCCAAGCGGGGATTCGATCCCCTGACATATCGATTTGAAGATCAGTTGCCAGATCATGGCGATGTGACCGAAGTGGCAGATGGCGTCTTCTGGGCTCGAATGCCCATGTGGGGTCGTCTCAATCACATTAATGTTTGGCTGCTGCGTGATTACGAAGGCTGGACCATTGTTGACACAGGTCTAAATAGAGAAGACGTGCAAGAATGCTGGCGATCGATTTTCGATAACCATCTTGATGGTAAACCGATCAAACGGGTTATCGCGACGCATTTGCATTCTGATCATACGGGTAATGCCGGTTGGATCTGCCGCGAAAAAGAAGTTGAGCTCTGGATGTCTCGCAGCGATTTTTACATGTGTAAAGTCATGGCGGGAGACGGTCCTTCCGACGTGCCGGAAGATGCCATCAAGTTCTATCGACGTGCCGGTTTTGATGAAGGGCGCCTGAATCGCTATCGTGAGAGATTTGGTCAGTTTGGTGCCAATATCTCTGAACTTCCTGCCGGATACATGCGTATTCAGGACGGTCAGTACATCGATATTGGCGGACGCGAGTGGCGAGCAGTTATCGGCCATGGTCATGCCCCTGAGCATGTGTGCCTTTATTGCCCCGAGCTGAAAGTTATCATCGGTGGTGACCAGATACTGCCGAAAATCACGCCAAATGTCAGTGTTAACCCCTCTGAGCCCAACGCCAATCCACTGCGGGATTTTATTAATTCCTGTGCCCGATTCAGAGAGGTGTTGCCTCCTGATTTGCTGGTACTGCCTGCCCACGAGAGTCTTTACGAGGGCGTTCATGAGCGGTTAACGGCGCTGATTGACTGGCATGAGGTCGCGTTGGAGAAGCTGTATGATTTATGCGCTGAACCCAAGCGGTCAGTTGACGTCTTTCCTGCGCTGTTTAAGAGCAAGATTACCGATAGCAGCTATTTTCCTGCAACCGGTGAGTCGATTGCACACCTGCATTGTGCCCAGGAGCGTCGCATGCTGGTGGTAGAGGAAGATGAAAAGGGCGTTGCCTGGTGGCGGCGGGCCTGATGTCTATACAGGGGCCTTTCGGTGCAGTTGTTCCTGGCTTCTTTTAATAAGTCACTGCGTCATGTTCAAACTCGAATCCAGCTTTGCTCATGGTAAGGCGATGGCGTGCCCCGGAAGTTGCCGCGTCCCATTCCGGGTAACCGGCATCTCCGTCCCAGAGAGCGACTCGAGATCCATCCTGATCCTTAACGACTCTTGTCTGGTAGTAGCGGGGAGGCTGTTCATTAAGTTTTTTTAACGCCTCGTCAATAGTGTCAAACCGTGACAGGTGATACAGCGATTCCCATGTGGGTGGTGCCAGGTCGATTTCACCTTTTGCATGTTGCTGCAGTGCCTCTGAGGGATTGATCCATTGATGATTCTGGATTTCTCCGCCATCAACGATTATTTCGTGATCATCATCAGTGTGGGTTAGAAAGAACCAGGTGGCGAAGCGTCTTGCCGTGCTGGCAGGTGGAGTCCAGTGCGCAAACCAGATGAATTGGTCCGCTGGAATACTGATGCCCGCTTCTTCTTCGGTTTCTCTTGCAGCGGCAACTCGCGCCGCGTCGTTATCATCCAGGCCGTCCGCATAGTCTTCTGCGTCGATTTTTCCGCCGGGGAACACCCACATCCCGCCAAAGGCGATCCTGGATGTCTTGTGCAGCATCAGAACCTGATTTTGATTCTTGTGTTCGCGCAGGAGTAAAACCGTCGCTGCAGGGATTGCCGGTTCTGCGCCTTCATTTTCACGGTCTTTCTCAAGGTCGCCATAGATATCGTTTTTGTGTTTAGTCATTAACATTTGCTCGTGCAATTTGATCAACAAGCAGTGTTGGTGCTTCTATCATCTTGGCCCGGAGGTATTCACCAAGAGATTTGGCCTGCTTGTCGATCCTGTGATTAGAAGAAACCCCTTCGCCAAGAACGTCATGGATATAGAAATTCAGGGCGAGAAGGTTAGGCATGTCGTATCTTTCCACTTTGTAAGGCGCCATGTCCGGCGCCAGTTCCTTGAATTTTTCTACGGTCAGGAACTCGTACAGGAAACTGAAGGCCTCATCGGTCCTGGCCCAGACACCGCAGTTGGCAGCTCCGCCCTTGTCGCCTGATCTGGCGCCAAACAGTCTGCCAAATGGAATACGAATTGTATCACCCCCTGGTGCAGGTGGGATTTTTACCGGGACTTCCTGATAATAAATGTCGGCCAACCCAAGTCTTTGGGTGGGCAGTACTTCAACCGTATCGCCATCCATGTGAACACGCTCAGTGACCTTCTGGCTATCAATCAGTGTAGGCCAGTAAGCAATAACTGGGTTGCCGTTGTAACCACCTGCACCTCTGCCAGTATTCCCGGGAATACTGGCGAGACCAAGTTCCGTGACCTTCGCCTGGAATAGTCTGCCAAGTGTAGACGGGTCATCTGATGTGACTGTTATGCGCAATGCGGCATGGGCTTCCTCATTTGTCGCGGGGTCCTCCTTGTCGCTTCGGATGAGATGCACATCCACGTCTGAGAACTGTTCCTTGCCTCCCAGGTTATGAAAAACCTGATCCACGTAGATGTCAGCTTTTTTCTCGATGTCGAGACCCGTCAACAACACTTCCATGCTTTGTTTGTAAGCACCCAAGGTGTTGACGCAAACCTTGTGTGTAGGGGGAGGGCTGCTACCGCGGCAACCGGAGACGTAAACCCTGTCGTCGCCAACCTGTTCTATCTTCATCGTGTCGAAGTGGGCGATGACGTCTGGATTATAGTAAGCCGGCGCCTTTATTTCGTAGAGCAGTTGCGCGGTTATTGTGCCGACAGAGACCAGCCCGCCTGTTCCTGGATGTTTGGTGACGGTGAAACTGCCATCCGCCTCAATTTCTGCGATGGGATAACCCATATCCCGGAAGCTTGGGACTTCTTCAAAGAACGAGTAGTTACCGCCGCAGCACTGGGCGCCACATTCAATAATGTGCCCTGCGGCCAGCGCCCCCGCCAGGGCGTCGTAATCATCTCTGGCCCAGTTGAATTTCCATGCGGCCGGGCCAATAACCACGGCTGCATCAGTCACTCTGGGGCAGACGACGATATCGGCTCCCCGGTCGAGAGCCTCTTTGATACCCCAGGCACCGAGATAGGTATTGGCTGTAAGGACCTCGTTGCCTGACTCAGACAAGGGAATGCCCCTGTCGATATTGATAAAGGTTTCCCCGTCATTCTGAAACTGCTCAATATCATTTTTGATATCGTCGCCATCGATCCAGGCGACTTTCATCTCAATGTTCTGCGCCTGCAGGATCTTTTCGATTTCATTCGCCATGGACTTCGGGTTGAGGCCTCCTGCGTTGGTAACGATCTTGATGTTCTTGTCTTTGCAGCCCTGGGCGACCTCTTTGACCTGCTTGAGAAATGTGCCGACATATCCCATGTTTTCGCCGCGAGACTGCATCTGGTTGTACAGGATGGTCATTGTCAGTTCAGCCAGGTAGTCACCCGTGAGTACATCGATTGGGCCGCCATCAATCATTTCTTTTGCTGCGTCCAGCCGGTCGCCATAAAATCCACTGCAGTTACCAATTCGAATACTCTCGCTCATCTTTTTCTCCTCTATCCCTCGGGCACCCAGTTTGGTTTTCTTTTTTCCCTGAACGCTGCCATACCCTCTGCGCCTTCTTCGGACTGGAACAGGCGTTTGCTCCAGTCAGCAGTCTCGTCAAACCCGTCTTTAATGCTCAGTTCACTGACGCGTCTAACCAGTTTCTTGCATTCCTGGACAGCGATAGGGCCGCCCAGATTGATGGCAGCAATCTCTTCCTGCACGGCTGAGAGCAGTTCTTCCGTTGCTACCGCTCTGTGTGCGAATCCCATGCCGACCGCCTGCTCGCCGGTGAATCGCTCACCGGTCAAAAATAGTTTCATTGCATGGTGAGTACCAAGTTTTGGGATACAGACGACAGAAATGACGGCTGGAATAACGCCAATTCGAACCTCACTGAAACTGAACTGGACATCGGATACGGTCACAACGATATCTGCTGCACCTACGAGTCCCAGGCCTCCGGCGAATGCAGCACCGTTAACCGCAGCAATAACAGGTTTGGGACTCTCCAGGATAGTGTTCAACACTTCGGGATAGGTCACAGCCTGAGCGCCATCAACTAGCTGGCCCGGCGGACTTTTAAGGTCAGCCCCTGCACAGAAAGCGGGACCCGTGCCGGTAATGACAATGGACCTGACCTCAGGGTTCTCGTTCGCGGCACGAAGGTGAGCATAGAGCTCATTAACCAGAATAGCCGATAGCGCGTTTCTGTTTTCCGGACGGTTTAGTGTGATCCAGGCTGCGCCATCGGTTATTTCATACAGTGTGGCTTCTTGTCCTGTCATAACTATTTCCTCTTATCCTTCATCCTGGTTCAGGGAGACCAGAAGCTGGCCATTTTTGACCTGGTCGCCAGTGGTCACGTGTAGTTCCGATATCACCCCGTCCATCGGTGCTGTGATTCGGTGTTCCATTTTCATTGCCTCAAGAATCAGTAGCAGGTCACCCTTCGAAACCCTGTCACCTGAACTCACTTCTGTTGCGAGCACAGCGCCAGGCATCGGTGCGGTAAGACCGCCAGCCTGTTCCTCGCTGCCGATGACCGGGTAGCGAGGTAATTCCGTAATGTGCAGATCACCAGCGCTGCCATGCACGTACCATTGCATGCCCTGCCGGTCGATTTCGTACCGAACTCGCCTGCCATCGATATCAATATCGACGAGTCCGTCGCCGCAGGCGTAAGGGGTGACCAGAAGCGCCTCTGGAGAATCGCCTGTTCTGAATCGGAATTTTCCATCACGACGAGTTCGGTATTCGAGATGGCACTCCTGATCCAGGTACTGAAAATCCATCCTTTCAAAAGGCAGGATTGTATTTCTCCATCCGCTTGGGATGGTTTTCAGCACTTTGGCCGCAGCGTGATTGCGAGCCTGTGATTCCATGGCGACAGCAATTGAAGCCTCTGCCAGATGGTCGTTAGTGACTTCTCTGGTGCGGGCTGGTGAAATTCGTTCAATGAAATCAGTGGTTGTATCACCCGCCAGAAATGCCTGGTGGCGAAGCGTTGTCACCAGGAAATCCCGGTTGGTGGTTAATCCCTGGATCTGTGTGGTCTCCAGAATACGGGCCAGTCTCGAGGCTGCCTCGCGCCTTGTTGGAGCGTGGACAATCACTTTGGCAATCATTGGGTCGAATTCCACGGCGATAACGCTGCCGGATTCCACCCCTGAGTCAAATCGCGCCTTACCCTGGGTTGATGGCTGCCAGATAATCACAGGGCCTGGCGAAGGCAGGAAATCATTGTTCGGGTCTTCGGCGCATAGCCTTGCTTCGATTGCGTGGCCATTAATTTGAAGATCGTCCTGACTGAAGGAAAGTGTTTCCCCTTCAGCAATTCGGATTTGTTCCCTAACCAGATCCTTGCCAATGATCTCTTCCGTAATTGGATGCTCAACCTGGAGTCTTGCGTTGACCTCCAGGAAATAGAACTCGGAACCGGAAAGTAGAAACTCGACGGTCCCTGCCGAAGAATATCCCAGGCTCAAAGCTGCTTTTAGCGCAGCGTCCCCCATCTTTTTCCGGATATCCGGGGAAACGGCGGGAGAGGGTGCTTCCTCGATGATTTTCTGATGGCGGCGCTGAATGGAACATTCCCGTTCAAAACAATGAACCAGGTTACCGTGCTTGTCGCCAATGATTTGAATTTCCACATGGCGCGATGAGTCCAGCCATTTCTCAAGGAAGACCGTATCGTCGCCAAAGGATGAGCCTGCCTCACGTTTTGCACTGTTAACTGAATCCTGCAGATCCGCTTCTTGCTCGACCACTCGCATACCACGACCGCCGCCGCCGGCAGACGCCTTTACCAGTACCGGATAGCCAATTTCATTGGCAGCGCTCGAGAGGTTGGTGTCGATTGTTATTTCGATAGCAGGCAGCGTCGGTACATTGGCTTCCTGCATCATTTTTTTGGCAGAGAGCTTGTCCCCCATGGCAGCAATGACCTCAGGCATTGGGCCAATCCAGGCCAGACCTGCATCCATGATCGCCCGTGCGAAGTCCGCATTCTCGGAAAGGAACCCATATCCCGGATGAACCGCATCGGCACCCGATCGCCTGCAGGCATCGAGTACCTTGGCGACATCGAGGTAAGTCTCGGCGGAGGTTCGTCCGTTCAGCGCGATGGCGCAATCAGCTTCCGTGACAAAAGGCGCCTCTGCGTCCCCGTCTGCATAGATAGCGACAGTTGCGATCCCCATGTCTCTTGCGGTGCGCATAATTCGGCGAGCGATTTCACCGCGGTTGGCTACAAGCAACGTTGTGATTGGCCTTATTTCGATAGCCTTGTTTACATGCGCCATGTGCCGAACTCCTTGGTGCCTTCTACCTTGTTGTTAAACGCAGCCGACAATGACATTGCAATGATATCTCGCGTATCTCTGGGATCAATCATCCCGTCATCAGATACCCTGGAAGTGGCATAGAGACCTTTTGAGCCTTCTTCTGCCCAGTGTTCAGCGACCGCGGCACGTGCAGCATCCGCGTCTTCATCAAATTCGATGCCCCTGCGTTCAGCGGCTGCCCGCTGGATGATACTCATGACACCTGCCATTTGTTTGGGACCCATCACGGCGATTTTTGCCAGCGGCCAGATGTAGGTGAACCGGGTGCCAAATCCCCTGCCGCTCATGCCGTAATTACCGGCGCCGTAAGAGGAGGCGAGAATAACGGTCACGTGGGGCACCGTTGAGTTGGATACGGCGTTTATCAGCTTTGAACCATTCTTGGTAATGCCACCCTGTTCGAACTCTGTACCGACAATAAATCCAGTGATGTTGTGAAGAAAAACGAGTGGAACGTCTATCTGGTTACACAGCTGGATAAACTGTGCGCCTTTCTCGGCTGACTCGGAAAACAGTGCGCCATTGTTACCAAGAATGCCGACAGGATAACCGTGAATGCTTGCCCAGCCGCAAACGAGTGTTGGTCCATACAGCGGCTTAAACTCTTCAAAGTAAGATCCATCAGTAATTCGGCTGATAACTTCCCTGATATCAAAAGGTGATCGGAGGTCTTCTGAAACAAGCCCGAGCATGTCCTCTGAGCTATGGACTGGTTCCTCGAAGTCCGGGTTTGGCTCCGGTCCGAGTTTTCTCCAGTTCAGGTGTGCTACAACTTCTCGGCACATGCGTATCCCGTCCAGTTCATCCCTGGCGAGATAGTCACCCAGCCCGGAGATGGAGGTATGCATGTCTGCGCCGCCGAGGTCCTCCTCATTGGCATCTTCACCCGTCGCCATTTTCGTCAGCGCTACGCCGCCGAGAAATACCTTGGACTGGTTTTTAATGAAGATGTTGTAGTCGCTCATGCCCGGTTGGTACGCACCACCCGCGGTTGATGCGCCAAAAACCACGGAAATGGTTGGAATACGCATCTTTGAAAGTTCCGTGATTTCGTAGAAGAGTCGGCCGCTTTCGGCGAAGTGACCTTCGGCTCTCTGAATTGCTGCTTCAGGTTCATCACCGTCCTCACCCCTGAGGTCTGCTCCAGCAGATTCGACGAATTGGACATAAGGCAACCTGTTCACTCTTGCTATTTCCAGACCACGCATCAGCTTCTTTGAATTAAACTGATTGAAGGCACCGGCCCTTACGGATGGGTCGTGGCCAAGTATCACGCACTCAACATTCTCGATGACGCCAATGCCGACAACAAAACCTGAACCGATGGTGAAAGGAGAACGCCATGCGGCGAGAGGGCTGATTTCGAGAAAGGGAGAATCCCGATCCAGTACATGAGATATTCTTTCCCTGATCGGCATTTTATCCCGGGAGCGAAGTCGGGCGATGGCTTCGGCGCCGCCACCTTCGGATGCCTCCTCCAGAAGATCTTCCACGAGATCCAACATCTTCATCATGTCGGACCGGTTCTGCTGAAACTGTTCAGAACGTGTGTCTAGTGTCGAAGCCAGAACGGGCATTAACATTCTCCTTTTGGTGGTTTGCTCGCGCATGTATCCATGGGCGCGATAGCCAAAAGTAACATAGTTGGTTAATCAATTGTGGTAGATTGACGGCTCGAAATTCCAATGGAACCCGGTGCGTACTGATGACGAATACCACAGAAACTGAGCTGAATGAATTTCGCGAGGAAGTGTCCTCCTGGTTCAGCGATAACAAACCATCTGATCCAGGGTTTCTTCTTCCAGAGACTTTTATGGAAGTCGGTACTGATTCGCAGTTCGAGTTCCTGCGGGACTGGCAGCGTAAAGTTTATGAAGCAGGTTATCTGGGAATGGCGTGGCCGGAAGAGTACGGAGGTCGCGGCATGCCGCAGGTGTTCCAGGACATTGCGACCCAGGAGATGGCGAACCAGCGTTTGCCTTTTATGCCGAATACCATCGGATTGAACTGGGCTGGCCCACTGATTCTTAAGATGGGCAGGGATGAAGACAAGCAGAAGTACATCAAGAATATTCTGAGTGCCGAGGACATCTGGTGCCAGGGGTTTTCGGAACCGGAGGCAGGCTCTGACCTGGGTAACTCGCAGTGTCGGGCAGTGCGCGATGGCGATGATTATGTGATTAACGGGTCGAAGATATGGACCAGTTTGGGCGCCTACGCGAAGTACATGATTCTGCTGGCAAGAACCTCAACCGGAGGGGCCAGCAAGTACGCCGGATTGAGCTATTTTCTGGCGCCAATGCATGTTGAAGGCGTAGATCCGAAGCCAATTCAAAAACTGACGGGTGAATACGGCTTCTGCCAAACCTATTTCAACGATGCGAGGATTCCCGCCGACTGCCTGATGGGTAGCGAGGGTGAAGGCTGGAATATCGCCATGGTCACGTTGACCTTTGAGCGCGGCGCGACCGGTGGTCAGGCTGGAGGCATCGCTTCCATGGAACTCAACATCAACGATGTCGTTGAACTGGCAAGGCGTGCGATGAGAAATGGAAAACCAGCGATAGAAGACCCGCACATTCGCAACCGGTTGGTAGAACTCATCACGGAATCAAGAGGCAACCAGTTGATGGGTGCTCGAGCGAGAATTCCTGCGCTGGCGACTGACTGGCCAACGGCGGTTCCAATGTCCGGGAAGCTACGAGGTTCAGAACTGAAACGGAGAATGTGTCAATTGGCGGTATCACTTCAGGGCGCTAATGGCGCGCGTTTTGTTTCGGCGGAAGCCATTGATGGTGGGAAGTGGCAGCGTTCTTATTTCAATTCTTTTAGCGGCACGATTGGCGGCGGCACCTCTGAAATTCAGCACAACATACTGGGTGAGCGGGTGCTTGGCCTGCCGAAAAGTTAGGGGTTCATGGATGAGTAGCCAGATTGTTTTTACTGATGAGCAGGCAATGCTGCTTGATACTGCGGCAGAGTTTTGTCGTAAACACTCGCCGGTTGAAGTTGTGCGTTCTCGATTGGCCGCAGACCAGATTGACGTTGCAACCTGGCAGGAGATGACAGAACTGGGTTGGCTGGGTATCAATGTCCCGGAGGAATTCGGCGGCCTGGGTCTGGGCATGTCCAGTGTGGTTCCGGTAGCCGAAAACATGGGCAGGTACCTGATGGCCAGTCCTTATGGCGGCACCGTCGTTGCCAGCGAGTGCCTGGTGACTTCCGGGCGTCGAGATCAAAAAGAAGAATGGTTGCCGAAGATTGTTTCCGGTGCCATTGGTTCTATGGCGCTTACGGAAACTAACGGCAGCTGGCTATTGGAGGAGATAGGGGCACAAGCCCTGGAGCGGGCCGGGATGCTTGAACTTGCCGGGACCAAATGTTTTGTGACGGATGCAGACGCGGCTGATTTTTTTATTGTGTCAGTGAACGTTGACGCAAGGGTGAGACTACTGCTCGTTAGGCGGGAACAGATACCGCAGGGTAATCTGCAAAGGGAAACGGTGATCGACGAAACTCGCCGAAGTTACCGGCTGGTTCTCGATGGAATAACAGTCCCGATTGATCAATTGTTGGAAGGTAGTGATTTTCAGACCGTTGAGTTTGCGTCACTTCTGCTTCTTTCAGCGGAGATCTCGGGCGGGCTCGCCGGGGCAATTCATACCATTGTGGAATATCTGAATATCCGAAAGGCCTTTGACAAGGTTATTGGCAGTTACCAGGCCCTTAAGCATCCGACGGTAAAGATACTCCTGGATCTGGAAGCGATGCGTTCGCATCTCTATCACGCGGCGACAAGGATGGCGGAAGGTAGTCCTAACGAGGCTGAAGTGGCGCTTCGAATGGCCAAGGCACATGGTTCGTCAGCTTTTGCGTTCGCAGGTGACAGGGCGGTCCAGTTTCATGGTGGATTTGGTTTCACTTACGAATGTGATGCCCAGTTGTACCTGCGTCGAGCCCTGTGGTGTCAGTACCAGTTTGGAGATGAATCCTACCACCAGCATTTGTTGGAACCGATGCTGCTGGATCAGGCCGGATAGTCAATAAAAGGAGCGTTCATGAGAGTTCTAACGTCTGTATCGGGCCACGATCTGAATGATATCGGTGATGTGTGTCATAACCTTGAAACGCTTGGATTTACGGATCTTTCTGCACAGGAGAACAAGCAGGATGCTTTTCTCCCTCTGGCAGTAGCGGCAACCAACTCGAAAAGTCTGCAGTTAAGAACCAGCGTCTCCATTGCCTTCGCCCGATCACCCATGTCCAGCGCAATGATGTCATGGGATATCCAGGCGGCATCAAAGGGCAGGTTTACGCTTGGTCTCGGCAGCCAGGTTAAAGGACACAATGTCAGGCGGTTTAGTGTGTCCTGGAGTCCTCCCGCGCCAAGAATGAGGGAATATGTTCAGTCCGTTAGGGCTATCTGGGATTGCTGGGAAAATGGAACCCGGCTCGAATACCAGGGTGAGCATTATCAGTTCTC
>Ga0222633_1000932_pt1 | contig 19363 bp, 20 predicted proteins | sample AntAcemetageno48_FD_179816 | JGI IMG/M metagenome (GOLD analysis project Ga0222633, IMG submission 179816) | Saline water microbial communities from Ace Lake, Antarctica - #48 | ecosystem: Environmental > Aquatic > Non-marine Saline and Alkaline > Saline | place: Antarctica: Ace Lake | collected...
CCCGGTTCCGGGTTCCACCAAAGTTTTCACGTCTACTGGGACGCCCGCTTTGGCCATGGCTTCCGCGGCGATGGCGATGGTGGGTGAGTTGTTCAGCAACACGCGAAAAGCGCTCTGCGCCGCCGCTCGCGATTCTGTTTGCTGGCGCTTCCCGTCGCTCGTTCCGTTGATGATCCAACACCCCAACTTCGCCGGCTCCGAGTTACCCCCCCGGCCCGCCCGTTTCCGCTCTATTACGAATGGCGGGTATATAGGAGGTGCTGCATTACTTCCACTTTCACCAGAAGAAACCTGTCTACGCGGCACCACGGTCAAAACAACCTCCCCCCCCCCTTTCGGGAAGTACCCACGTTTGTTTACGTGACAGTTAATTTCTAAATCCAGGTGTTTCTTCAACACGGGGGCTAAACAGTTTTGTACGTACCCGATCGGGGGCGCGGAGGATACGTCGGTACCGCCGGTGAGGGTGATTACGGTTACTACTGGAGAGTACGCCACTACCGGGACTATGGTTTGCGCCACCAGGGAAACGGCGCCGGCGGTGCGCACGTCCGACACGTGCGTCGCTATTTTTATTTTTTTGGATTCAGATTCAACATCTCCAGATTCGTTCGTCTCGCCAACCCCCGCGTTTGCCATCGCGGTTTCTCGCACCGAGCCTGGGTTTAGGACGAACGCGATAGAGCCTACCTTGACCTCCCCGTACTCCTCCTCTGTAGGGGTCACCAACCTCCCGCCGCACACCTCAGCCGCTAAACGCAAACCCGCCAGGTGTTGCGCCGCGAGGCCTGGTTTGGGGCGCCCCGCGCGAACGTTGTCCACGCGAACGACTCGGCCGGTCGCCGCGCTCAGCGCCGCGGCGACGCGCACGATCTGCCCGCCGCCCTCCAGGAGGGAACCATCCACCGTGACGGGGCCGTCCACGGACGCCATCATAGGGCGTTAGCGCGGACGCGCGCCCAATGGAATGGCACGCGCGAGTGATGAGCAGGTCGAATCTGTCAATCAGTCAGTGACTCGGGATTTTTCGGCCCGTCCCGTGAACTTCAGTACTTTCGGAATTCCCTCCCGCCTCGAGCACACCGTGCGGCGCATCGCCGTCGCACGCGCGAAAACCACGAAAACCACCTCACCATGGAGGTTCATCTCGTAATCTTGAAAGATGCCGACGACACGGTCAAGATGCGAGTCACGGTGCGTGTACTCGAGACGTCCCCTTGTTCCCCGTTGACTTTCCCACCGATTCACGCACAAAATCGTCGTTGTCTGACCCGATGACTTCCTGTTACGCGCAGGGTGAGTTCTGGAGGCCAGAAGACGCGGGGTTCCGCGAGGCGCTGAAGGACACGTGATTTCCGTATGACTTGGGGACGAAAATTTGGCAGCGATCGTGCACGGTGCCGTGGGCGGCTCGGCTGGTGCACGCGGCGAGAATCGAGGGCTACGAATTTCCCCGGGACAACCTGCAAAGCGCACACAAACGCCTTCGCGCGTTGCTCGACCCAGCACTGTGTGAAGAGTTTGAGCTCGCAGCGAGAGGCGTATCGAGCCCCCCCCCTCCTGTTCCGTTACAACCGGATGAGATGGATAAGAACAAGCGTCTCCGGCTCGTTCCGAACTGGCGAAGGAAGCAAGGCTCCGGCGCCTACGAGCCGTGCCTCGAGATTTTCGGCTACAGCACCTTAGCCGTGTTCTCCGCGCCAAACGCGCTGTTGAAAAACGACCGCCTCGGTTGGCGGTGGGACGGAGATGCGCGGTATCTGTGGTATTTGGACGCCGCCGGGCTGGCGCGAACCGGGTGCGGCTCGTTCGAAAAGGCGGCGCAAGAAATTAGCCTGCGGTGCGCTCCGCATCGGGAGTTCACGGTCGTACGACCGGCGGAAGCGGGGAAGGCGGCAGACGCGTTGCGAGTGGTTTCTTCCGCGACACCTACCGAAGACGAGCCCGAGCCCGAAATAGAGGTGGTCGCCTCGCGCACTCCCGATGAGGTGGAGGAGGACAAACTCCGCGCTGTGAAAAGAAACGGCACCTACGTGGACTTGACGTTGAGTCAAGCGAGCGCGCAACCGACGCCGGAAACGCCTCCGCAAGTAGCGAGCGCCCGGGTGAAAACGGAACCTGGCGCTGGGGGGCCGCAACGCACGCCGCCGTCGTCGCGCCCGCCCTCTGCAAAGGTTCCGTACGCGTCTCCCAAACAACCGTTGCCGTCGGCGCGCGCATCATCACCAATTCCAGAAAAATGCCCAGAGTGCCACCAAGCGGTTGTCACGCGCACCGCAAAAAAGGGATTGCCACACAACGTCGGGCGACAGTTCATAACGTGCCCGAAGAGGGGCTGCCTGGGAGAGCAACTCGTTTGGCGGTGGGCGGACGGCAGCGCGCCTTGCGGTCCGGAGGCGCAAACGCGGTTTGAGCAGCACGCGCAGCGTCACGGCTTGGCCGGATACGACGAAGACCAAGTGCTTTTTGGTTGATAGCGGGATAGACAACGTTGAAAGACACCTGAAGTGTACTAAGAGCGTACCATTTCGTTTTGCATGGCTGTGTAGCCTACGCCGTAGGCTATGTTCTGAGCCTATTTTCAGGTCAATCGGTGATCAGGCGGCTCCTGATGAGGGACGCCCAAGGTGAGCGTGGGATGCTCTGGTTGTACCAAGATTCTCAGACTTTTCCGCAAAAGACGGAGACTTTCGCCCGTAAAACGTCACCCATCGTCACGACACGTCTCCGCGCCGCACTTCTCCTCGCGCATCCCACCCGTGACCGAGACCGGCGCGCCTTCCGCACAGGCCGCGTGCCACCTCTCGTGTCCCCCCATAGAGAGAGAAACCATGTCGTGCGCCTTGACCAATTGTTGCGCGGCGCCTCGGGGGTTGACGATCGCCCGGTATGCGAACGGCGGCGGTGGTAGGGGCGCCGGTCGTTCCGGGGGCCGGGGAAACGCGCGGAGGGGAGGGTACGGCGAGTCGAGTCAAACTCGCGACCGCACCGAACGGCCGGTACGAAGGGACGACTCCGTCAACGTGACCTACCACGACGAGCGCGGGGGATGGGTGGATGAACGCGGGGGCAGGGAAGGCGGCGGTGGTTCGTCCGGGCGAGACGATCGATACGCGCCACGAGAAAAACGCCCCCCCACGCGTTACGACGACCGCCGGGAGACCCGAAACTCGCCGAGGGAAGTTGGTACGCAGGGGGGGGGGATACCAGGCAACGCGTCAACCACCATGAGTGACGCAGCCATGATGCTGGACATGGGCGAGCCCCGGTGTCCGATGTGCGCGCAGGAGATCGTCGCGAAAAGCACCCGAAGGGCGCACCTGGCGCTGTGTTGCCCCGATTTAATAGACCCGGCGGGCTGGCGCAACGGCGACGGCGCGGTGGTGAGAAAGTTCGCGGTCGCGAGGCACCCGAAAGGCAGCTTTCGGTGGCAAGTCGTGTCCAAGCGGTTCGGGTGGAGCGACGACGACCACGACGAGGTTGTCAGGCGAGGTAGGGGTACCGATTTGGAAAACGGCAGCCGTAAAGTCGACGTCGGCGGCGGCGCTTCGTTTTCGGTAGCCGACTACCTCCTGAACGACGACCCGCCCGAGGAGTACGACGACGTTATCGATCAAGACTCGCGGTTTGCGGTGGTTTCGGCGAAAGAAGAAAAAGAAGAAGAACACGTCGGCGTTTCTTCCCCCGCGGGAACGCCGGAACGCAAAGGACAAGGAAAAGGCGTCGTTTCGCCAATGACCGCCGCCGCCGTGGCGAAGGCACTAAACACCGATTTAGCCACGGTGACGCGTATGGTCCGGCACGAACTACGCGACGTACCGCTTCAGCCCGACACCGACGCCCCCCTTTGCGTTATTTACGAGGACTCGCAGGTCCTCGCCGTGGCCAAACCCGCGGGGCTGATGACGTATCCCGCGCACCGCTTGCGAGGTACGGCCTTGGTCCTTTCCCAAATCCCGCCTCCCTGTTTGCCCATACTCGTACCAGAAGGGACTATTACCTCTGACTGTTTGTCCATACATCGCGATATACTCGTACCAGAAAGGACGTCTTACCTCTGCCTTGACTGTTTGTCCATACATCGCGATATACAAGACTGACACTTTCTTTTACTTATCGCAAGGCGGCTCGGTAGTTTCGCGCGCGGTGCACCACCTGAACCTCGCGGCGTATCAACAAAACCCGACGATGTTCGCCAACTCCCTGACCGCGGCCAACCGCCCGGAGCCGATCGCGACGCACAGGCTGGACCAAGGCACCTCAGGCGTGCTTTTGCTGGCGAAGGATAAGAAAAGCGCGGGCGCGGTGCAGCTTGAGTTCGAACAGCGGCGGGCGAAGAAGACGTACTTAGCGCTTTGCGCGGTTTTGGAGGATTCCGAGGTTGGTGTCGGCGCCAACGGCGACGATTCCGATTCCGACGCCGACGACGCGTTTCTTCCCGGCGAAGTACGGGTGGTCAACGCGTGTATCGGTGACGCGGAACCGGGGACGTTCAGTGACGCGTTCGGCGACGACGACGGCGGGCGGTGCGTCCGGGCGGTTACCGAGGACGGCAAGCCCGCCACGACGGAGTACCAGGTACGGCCTTGGGCCTTTCACCAAATCCCTGACGACTGTTTCAAGCCCCTACGTGACTACACTAGTCTTTAAAAGGAAGTGCACTACCTACATCACAAGTGCACTGTTTTACCGAAGCTGGTGACTGTTTGTCCATCCATCGCGATATACAGTACACCCACACAAAAGACTCGCGACTGATCCTTTTCTTGTACAACCACAGGCGCTTTCCACGCGAACCGGCGATAAGTTGGTAACCATAAACGGAAAACGAATCGTCGGCGCCGCGCTCGTGTTGGCGCGGCCGCTAACCGGGCGGACGCACCAAGTGCGGCTACACCTGGCGCACGCGGGGTTCCCCATTATCGGCGACTCTCTGTACGGGGTTTCCGTGGAGGATGTTTTCCTTGCCGTGGAGGGACGGCGAACCCGGGTGCGTTTGGAACGCGCCGCCGCTATTACGCGACGCACTTCGGGTGCAGAGTTGCCGGAATCGTCAACAAGCGCGGAGGAAGCCACGGCTCGGAGGTTGGTGCTGTCGCGACCGAGGGTGAAGAAGAGCGCCGTAGAGGGCGAGTCAGACGAGACAAACGAACGCGACGAGGGCGTGTCCTTCTTCGCAGGCCGAACCGCGTTGCACGCTTGGAACCTGGAAACGAGGCACCCGGCGGACGGGCGGGTGCTCCGGCTCGCGACGGATATGCCGGCGGACATGCAAAAATTGTGCGACGTTCTCGGGTTAAACACAGAGGGGGTTATTCTCGGGGAGGAAACCTCCGAAGCGGCGGCGCGGTTGAACGAACACGCGCAGAGACCGGTGCAGACGCGACGAGTGCGCGCGCGAGGCGCCAGGGGGACGCGACCGATGTAGCGGTACTCTTTTTAGAGCGTTTGATTGATATCGGACAGCTCAGGGAACTCCTTTTTATATTAAAAGAACGCTTTTCAACCCTAAACCTTTTCTCGGAAGCCTCGACGAACAAACAACGACGCACAACCACGCGCGCACGAAGCGCACACGACACCCTCCACTCTTCCGAATCGATTTCCGGTCAAAAAGCTCGCGCGTGAAAGGCAAAGCGCGAGCGCGGCCGCGATGCCAACGCGGGCGAGGCCATCCCCGGTCTTCTCAACGACAACGTCATCACGCACGTCCTCAGATCTGTGTATTTCGACGATCACGCCGATCTCGCACGGCTCCCTGCGGTGAGCCGCGCGATGCGCGATGCGGTGGCGGCGACGAGACTTCGGTTTAAAAAGATGGATGAGAACAAAGCGGTGGAGCTCGGATGCTTAAGCGTTTTGCGGCGACTGCAACGGCAAGGTCGCCTGTCGCATCAAGAATACCTTTGTGCGGCAGCTGCGAGGAGCAGACAGCTCGAAGAGTTGAAGGTTTTGCGCGCGGACGGCACACCGTGGGACAAGCTGACGTGTTGGGCGGCGGCAAGTGGCGGACATCTCGAGGTGCTACTGTGGGCGAAAGCGAACGGCTGCCCGCGTGACGAGATGGAGCTGCACATCGCCACTGAATCAGGCCACGAGGCGGTAGTGCGGGCGCTGATCAAGGCGGGCGCGGATGTCAACAAGGCGACGGATATCGGCGAGACGCGGCTGTACATCGCCGCTGCAAACGGTAACAAGACGGTGGTGCGGGCGCTGCTCGAGTTGGGCGTGAAAGTTAACAAGGCAAAGAATGACGGCATGACGCCGCTGTTCATCGCCGCTCAATTCGGCCACGAGGCGGTGGTGCGGACGCTGATCGAGGCGAGCGCGGACGTCAACAAGGCAGGGGATATCGGCGCGACGCCGCTGTACGTCGCCGCTCAATTTGGCCACGAGATGGTGGTGCGGACGCTGATCAAGGCAGACGCGGACGTCAACAAGGCAGGGGATATCGGCGCTACGCCGCTACGCCGCTGTTAATGGCTGCTCAACACGGCCACGAGGCGGTTGTGCAGGCGCTGATCGAGGCGGGCGCGGGCGTCAACAAGGCAACGGATGACGGCTGGACGGCGCTGTCCGTCGCCGCTTTTGACGGCCAAGAGGTGGTGGTGCGGGCGCTGATCCAGACAGACGCGTACGTCAACAATCGGACTGCTGTCGGCGCGACGCCACTGTACTTCGCCACTCAACACGGCCACGAGGCGGTAGTGCGGGCGCTGATCGAGTTGGGCGTGGATATCAACAAGGCAAAGGATAACGGCAGGACGCCGCTGTACACCGCCGCTGAAAAGGGCCACGCGGCGATTGCTCAGATTCTCAAAGATGCCGGCGCGGTGTGACGACGAAACCGCTGGCGCGTATTGCTCCCAAACCGCGCGGAAGCGAACTGCGCACGCAAGACATACGTGTATCCGTGATGAGGGGAAACGAGACGACCGCGCTCGAGACGATTGTAATTTCCCCTTCTTCTTACTTGATATCCCTTCTAATCCTGCGCAATCGTCCTCACTCCTTCCGTACTACTCCTTGTTTACGACCTTCGACGCTTCCGCCGCGCGTCGTTCCGCGTCCCTCGCGGGCTGGTACAGTTTCACGCACGTGCGTAGCTTTCCGCCCTGTTTCGTGTCAGCGGAAACAACCCCCGTGTCGTACGGGCTCCCGGGGTCACCGCACCCTGTGATTGGGACGAAGGCTTGGGCGTCGTCGTGTGCCGTAAGAAAAACGAGTGTCGTAAGAATGGGAACTACGACTGTCGCAAACCTTTCCCTGGGTTTCGTCGTGGATGCGTGACATCGCGCGGCTCTTGCCCCACTACCCGCCACCGCGCGGGTCGGCGCGCGTCGAAGCGTCCCCGCGAAGCGCGCGGGCGCGACGCAGACTCCAGCGCGCATCCCGAGGTGAGGCGAGGGAAAAAATCCCGGTATTTTCACCGAAACCGGGGTGACGGTGCCGTCCCATTCATTTCTTTCCGTCACATTCGACCGCGGTGTCGCTACGATGACCACCCTGGTCATCACCGCGCGGACACCGTCGGACCTCAGCTTCGACAGCAGCCAAACTCCTGATGATGACTTTGACTTTTCGTTACTCGAAGACGCGGTGGAGATTCTGCGTTCCCATCGCGGGGACGGATGCATCCCCGAGACTTCCGTGAGTGGCCGATTAATCGCCGGCCCCTCTGGGGCGTCCCAACCGCCCGCGCTTTCAATACACGAATCAGACGCGCGAACCAAGGCGGTGATGGAAGCGGCGAAGACGATAACGAGCTTACGCGAGGAGTTGGCGGACGCGAACCGGCGACTTGACGCGTACCGAGGCGCGAGGATGGCTTCGAAATTGGTGCATGATGAGAAAACAAACAAAAACAGTAATAGCAAATCGGCGCTGCATTTGTTGGAAGACAACCCGGCTCTCGCCATTCCTGCGCGGTTTCGTCTGGAGAAAATTTTGGACGCTGAGTTGCTGTCAAAGGAACACAGCAAACTGCTCCTGATGACAGTTGAGGTTGCGAAACAAAAAGTAGAAGCTGAGTTATCCATAGAAGCGGCGCGAGCGGAGTCGGCGCTCATTGTTGCGCAATCAAAACAGGAAGTGAAACTCGCTACTGATAAATTACAAGCACTGACACAGTCACGAAACAACCTCGCCGCCGCGTTACTGGACACGCGCACCGCGCTTGGCGAAGCGACCAAACAATCCCACGGGTTCGAACGCGAGTCCAAATCGTTTTACGACCGGGTACTAGCCACCCAAAGCATAGCCGAGCAGTCTCGCGCGAACGCGCTTGCAGACGCGGCGGCGCAAAGGGCGAGCGCGAGGGAAAAACTGTTCGGCGTGCTGCGCAACATGGGACAAAAAGAAAACAGCACCGAAACGGAGGACGCGTCACACCTGGACTCGGCGAGGCTGGACCCGTACGCGTACGCGGCGAGACTGCGGGACATGCGGGTTGGCTAACTTTTGTGAATTTGCAACATTGTTTATTTTTATTTCACTCGCGCATCAATCTTAAAACGCGTGTTGCTATCTATCAGAAGAGTCTCTCCTGCACTCCACGCATCTGTATTTCCGCTTGCCGTGGGGACACCCAACGCACTCTATGCAGTTGGCTTTCCGCTTGCCGTGGGGGCAGTCCTTGCACTCCGCGCAGTCCCTTTTCAGCTTGCCGTGGGGGCAGGGGTTGCACTCCGCGCACCTGTCTTTCAGCTTGCTGTGGGGGGAAGGGTTGCAATCCGCGCAGATGCTTTTCAGCTTGCCGTGAGGGCAGGTATTGCACTCCGCGCAGCTGCCTTTCCGCTTGCCGTGGGGGCAGGGGTTGCAGTCCGTACACTTGCGTTTCAGCTTGCCGTGCGGATAGGGGTTGCAGTCCACGCACTCGTTTTTCAGCTTCCCGTGCGGGCAGGGGTGGCAGTCCGCGCAGCTGTGTTTCAGCTTCCCGTGCGGGCAGGGGGGCACTGCGCGCAGCCGTGTTTCAGCTTGCCGTGAGGGCAGGGGGTGCACTCCGCGCAGCTGCGTTTCAGCTTGCCATGGGGGCAGGGGGTGCACTCCACACACCTGCTTTTCTGCTTTCCATGCGAGCATCGTTTCTGTCCCATCGCGTCTCGAGTACGGTATCGCGTCCGATTCCACGTCCGGCCGCGTGCGGCTATCGCATCGACGCAACTGTTCGCTACGCGTGTGTTGGTAGCCTCGGAAGCGTCAGTCGGAGCACGACACGAAAGCGCGGGTGCACGAAGTGGGGTGCGCCTCGATCGCGTTCGGTTTAAGTGCACGAGAAAATCGCGATTGAGACAACTCCAGTGCGTCGTTTTCAAAGCGGTGCTGGGACACGGCGTCGCGCGTCCACGCGTGTCCGGTCCCGGTTTGGGACCTTTCCTCGCGAGACTAGACGTGACGAGACCAGACCAGTCTTTACGACGCGAGACCACGGGCGTGTGTGTGTGTTTGATCGAGGAAGTGCGTCCCGCGATGGCGGACAAAGGGAACCACGTTTTGGTCGCCGTGCTCTCCGCGCTGGCGGGCGCCAAGCTGCAGGACATTTGCGTGGCGATGCTTTCGCGACGCCGGGAGCGGAAAAACGGTCCCAGGGTGGTCAAGCAAACCCCCACCTCCACGCCCACGAGGACACCCACGAAACCAAAGCCATCGGACGGAGTCATACCCGACACAGGCACCCCCGTTCGAGTCGCGGCGTCGTCTCGGATCGATTCGAAAAAGGAACACGTCGTCTGTCCAACGTGCGACTCCCCCGACGCGTACGCCACGGGAAAGCACGTCGTGTCCCTTCACAACACGGCGACCGTAAAAAAGCCAGACCCGTACGACCCAACTGGACGAGAAACGTACCTCTCCTGGGACGACTACTTCATGTCCGTGGCGTTTCTGTCGGCGCAGCGGTCGAAGGATCCGAACAAACAAGTCGGCGCGGTGATTGTTTCGCCGTCAAAAATAATCTGCGGCGTCGGGTACAACGGCTTCCCCCGAGGGTGCGTCGACGAGAGCTTGCCTTGGGCCAAGAAAGACAAGGAAAACAACCCCATGCGCACTAAATACCCCTACGTGTGCCACGCCGAGATGAACGCGATTATGAACAAAAACTCGGAGAACTTGGTCGGCGCCAGTTTGTTTGTCACCATGTACCCGTGCGTGGAGTGCGCCAAGCTGATTCTTCAGGTGCGTGTTTGTATGAGCAAACAGTCTGAAAGTTGGGCTCTGTTTCCCAATCAACACGTCAACACGACAACCCGACTGATTGCGCGTACGATACCCTCGCCTGTTTACGTAATACCGTGGAGTACGAAGTTTCCAATCCCGGATACACGGGTAACTCTTCCCGGCGCGCTGTGTGGAGTTGACACGGTTGTGTTAAATTGACACGGTACTGTGTCAATTTACCAGAAGTCGCACTCCGTCGGACCCTTTTCCAATCCCGGATATACACGTCACGACAACCTGACCTTTTCCACGTCCATCGCACTAGTCGGGAATCACGGAGGTTGTTTACTTCGAGGGGAAAGAGGTTTTCGGGGAGGAGGGTGATGATGTCTCCGGGGGCGTCGTTGGGAGTGTCAACGACGCTGAGAGTACGAATAAAAAAACCTCCGAGCCTCCTTCCACGCCCGCGCCCGCGACGGCCGCTGACTTTGAGGAAACGCAATCGCCGATCACCCCCACCAGAAACGGCGTGCGCCCCAACCCCACGTACGCCGCCGCGGGTAAGCTGTTGAGATTGGCGAACGTCGCGATACGACAACACACGCCGAGCGCGTCGGTGGACGTGACGTATTGGTAGTGTGGGGTAGTTGACAATTTCTGAAAATGAGTGTATTAAATCGACTTCATCGTGTTATCGTCGACGCGCCGCGGAAACCGCGCGCTCGTGTTCCGCGTTGCGGATATCCGCTATCGCGTCCCCGCGTAGTGCGGCCACTTCCTCGAATGCACATACGCCGTAACGTACACACGCGATGTCCGTCTCCCGCACACGTCTAATCCGTGTTCTCCACCCTAGACTTCGCCGCGGAGATCTCTTCCACGACTTCCCACTCAACCGCGCAGTCGTCGCCCGTGCACTCCTTCGCCGACGCGATGGCGGCTTCCAAAGCAGCTTCGAGTGATTTGAGTCTCTCGCTCGAGACCTTGACCTTCTGAAACGAGGCTGCCGCGGTTTCAAGCGCCCTCAACGTGTCCATGTCGATCTCCCCAGCGCCCTTCTTCGCAGCCATCAGCGCGGTTTGCGTTTCCCTGATGAAGTCCATATCCGCCTGCGAGATGGGCGCCGGCTCGAGCTCCTCGGGCGCCGGCTTCTTGGAACTGGCGGCTTGGCTCAGCTCCTCGACGTCGTCCCACATTGTGGCGCACTCATCAACGCACTCCTCCGCGACTTTCAGGGCGTCACTCAAAAGGGCGTTGACGTCGGAGTCGCTGGCGGCGGCGGTGGCGACGGAACGGCGCGCGGGCTGTGAGAGGAAGGGAAAAGGAAGAAGAAGAGGAAGAGGAGGAGGAGGAGGAGGAGGAGGAGGAGGAAGAGGAAGAAAGTGCGCGATCCCGGAGAATCGGACGTGCGACAAGAGGCAAAGGCGGGGAGGAGGAAAGGCGAAGGTCAGCTTTTGGGGGCGTGGAGGGTTCGACTACTCGTGACGTTCGGGTTTGCGTGACGCATGCGCGGCTCGCGCGCACTGAAGCAAGGCACGAACGAACGTTCGCGGTGGCTCGATCGAGGCGAGAGAGATGCCCGCGGCGTATAGCTAAGTGTGACACGTGCGATCAGATCGAAACGAAGGCGCACCTTGGCCACGGCGGCGCATCGCGCGGCGGAACCCTTGCGGACAGCAAGTCGCGCCACGGGGGCGACGACGCGAAGAACGGAAACGGAGGCGGCCATGGTGTCCTGTGTGTGTGCGACGCGGACGTGCGGTACAGAGTGGGAGGTATCCGGCGTGACGGGTGGGTGAGGTGGCGACAACTTTAATGCGCCGCAGTCTCGAAAAATGAATAGATTTTTTTGCGAAGATAAAATGTCCAAGCGGCGTGTTTTTTGCGAGTCAACAGACCGTGGATGCGCCGGGTTCCAGCGCCACACGAATAAACACGAATTCGCGACTGCACGGCCATACGAAAGTTCACAAAAACCGGATTGGGCGTGACAACTGGCACGTTTGGCACATGGCACTTGAAGAAAGAAGTGAGCTGTGAGCGGGCAGCGGGGTACGAAATTCAGCGAGTTGGGCAAAGCAGTTTTTGGCAAACCAGAGTGTCGAAAAGATTAGATCAGTATGTCTCTCATCCTTACCTCCCAATTATCCACTTTTCTCTCTCTTTCTTCGATGTACGCGCAGCACGCGCCGCTGCGTTTCCCAAACTTCCCGACTGCTCAGCACATCGATTTCACCCCGATCACCAAGTCGCTCGCGCGCTTCACCATTTCCTTTTCCATCTCCGTGGCGTACGGCACGGGGGCGTCTTGCGATAAATAAAAGAAAGTGTCAGTATTGTACGGGCAAACAGTGTGTGTCGGATTTGAGAAAGCCCCAACGCGTACCTTCCATGCACAGGCGCAACACGGGGGCGTCGAGTTCGTCGAACAGGGTTTCGGAGACCAGCGCGGACATGGTGGCGCCGACGCCGCCGCTCCGGGTGGATTCGTCCAGAATCGCGAGCTTGTGCGTGCGCTTCAAGGAGGTTTCAATCGTGGCTTTGTCGAACGGCTTCAAACAAGTCAGCTCGATGAGGTCCACGTCGTACCCCTCGGTTTTCAAAATCGCAATCGCGTCTTCCGATTCCTTGGTGCCGTGCAGGTACGTCAACACGGTAACCGCCTTGCCGTTCGCGATGCTCTCATCCGAAGCGACGTGCTGCAGCGTGGCTTTGTGCAGGGGAAGGAAGTTATCCACGGTAAGGGGGCCTTTCGTTTTCATCAGCTTCACGGGTAACAACAAAACGCCGGGGCCGTTGTCCCTGATCATACTTTTCGCCAGCCCATAAGCCTCCTGGGATTTGCTCGCCGTGCAGATCTTCAAACCGGGGATGCCCATGATGTACGCGTGGAAAGGCTGCGAGTGCTCTGCTCCCAGGCTCTGGTTAGGCGCGGTGCCTCCAGCGCCGATCACGGTCATGGGCATCTTGAACTGCCCGCCCGTGGTGGCGTACGTGTTCCCCGCGCTGGAAAGCTCGGCCATGCCGTAGATCCCAAAGTTCGCATTCATGAGCTCCACGATGGGGCGGTAGCCGTTCATCGCTTCGCCCAGCGCCTTGCCGATGAAATGCCCCTCGTCGATGATCTCATCCGCCGCCCTCAACGTCCCGAACGCTTGTTGCGTGTTCGCAGGGATGTTGTACGACGACCCGGCTTGCAGGTCCTCCGCGTGCGCCACCACGGTCGGGTCCCGGACCATCTCCTCCAGAATCGCCAGATTCACGGCGTCGCCGATTGATATTCCTTTCGCGTCGCTGGCCATGGCCCTCAGGGCGTCGATTCGCCCGTTCAACGCAACGAGAGTCTCCGCGTTCACGGTCGCCGCGGTCACCTCCGCCGCCTTCGCAAGGCCCATCTCGGGTTCCCTTTGCGAGTAATCAACCGCACCGCTGAGGTCGGGGTACTCCAGAAACGCCGCGAGCGTTGGTGGCGGCGGCGGGCTCGCGTTCGCGAACTCCAGCGCCTTACGCACCTCCTCCTTCGCGCGCGCCGTGCACCCACCCACGTCCACCCGCGTCACGTCCGAACTGGTTTCGAAGATCTTAATAGGGTCGCACTCCGCCCTCGCCCACTTCTTTTCATCCTTCCTGTTCCGCTCGTGCTCCGGGTCCGCGGGGGAGTGGCCGTTGAACCGGAACGTGTGCACCTGCAGAATCGCGGGGCCTTTCGTGCGCACGTGGTTGATCGCGGCGCGGCCAATGCGCAGCGTGTCTTGCACGTTCTGGCCGTCCGCCAACACGCCCGGGATGCCGTAGTGCTTGCCTTGGTTGAAAACCTCCTGGTTCTGCGCGACGTCTTTGGTGAACGTGTTGATCGCCCGGCCGTTGTCGATGACCAGGAAAAGAATAGGCAAGTTCTCCTTCGCCGCGGCGTTTAAACACTCCGCCATGCGCCCGTTCTGCGCGCCCCCCTCGCCCACGAAAACAATCGCGATGCGATCCTCGGCTGCGGTTTGTACAAGAAAAGGGAAGAAAGGGTCAGTCTGGAGAGTCGAGTATTGGGCGATGTATGCACAGTGAGTAACAAGTCTTGGACTCGGGGGTGCGTTTATTCTAGTGGTAAGACTTGCGTAACTGCACTCCTGGTAACATGTACCAGTACTGGTAAATGTACGCCATACAGGACATCAAACCACGTGTCCTGGATTTGGGAAAGCCCCGTCCGGCCGTACCTTCGCCCGTGTTTAAGTGCTTGTCCAGACGGATGGACCGCGCGGCGCCCACGGCGTAGGGGAGCTGCTCCGCAACCAAGGCCCAGCCGCCTTGGAAGTTGGTGTCCATGTCGTAGATGTGCATGCTCCCGCCGGTTCCTCGGCAAGTACCGCCGTCTCTGCCGAACAATTCAGCCATCACGGCGCCCGCGTCCACGCCGCACGCCAGGGCGTGGCAGTGATCGCGGTAGTACGAGTGCTTCAGGTCGGTTTTGCGAATGGCGTTGTGCAGCAGCGCAGGAATCGATTCCTGGCCGTTGTCCAGGTGCATGAACCCACGAATCTTACCAGCCATGTACGCCTGGTTGCACTCGTTTTCGAAATCGCGGCACAACTGCATGGTTTCGTACGCGCCTGATAGGTCTTCATCGGTCAGGGTTCCCGCGGCCGAGATCTCCGCCTCGGTCATCCCGAACTCCTCCTTCAGCGTGATCTGCGCATCCTCCCACGGGGTGGTGATGCGTATGCGCTCCAGGTTCGCGGGTGCCTCTATCGCTCGCAAAGGAACGAGCCGAGGGCGAGGCTTGATTTGCGAAAAGCGCGATGTTTTGCGCGCGCCTGGCCGGGGGATCTGCCGCGCGCGCACCACGGGCACGGCGCAGGTGGCGACGGCGGAGGCCATGTTCGGAGGCGTGTGGTGCCTGTGCGGTGACGGAAGGGTGTGGGGATGGTCGGTGGCAACGGGAGGTTAGCGGAAGGACTGTGATACGCGAATTTCGTCGCCCCGAGGTGCGCACGACCGGGCACCACGGGACACGTGAACGCGATTAGCGGACGAAGTTTATCCTCCGGAACGCGCGCGCCGCGCTCCCCAATCGGGCGCGGCGTCGAGTACGTCGCGCGCCAACGCGATCGCGGCCGTTGCGTTTCAGATGCACACGAAACACGACAGATCACGTACCTTAAGTTGCGACTGTGTCGCGGACAAGCGGAGCGCGAGACGGAGTGACCAAGCGAAAGGCCGCACACCCGATGGCCAGAGAACCAACCACCAGTGGACGTCTCGAGTCCTCGAACTCGTGCGAGTGAGAAAAAAGATCACGCATAAGTAAACAGTCTCGAGAATTAGGAAACTGAATCAAAATATGAAAATGGAAATAGAAAAAGAGAGGACAAAACACAAAACACACACCGCCCCGCTCCCTTTTCCCCTCCCAACACTATCGCAGCCCCGCCCAGTCCCCGGTTTCCACTACTCTCCAGCAAACCCGCATCCAGAGCACGGGAAACACGATCCAAATACAATTCGCCATGACTACAACGAGAATCGAATTCCTGCTTGCGCCTCGCCAGTGTTCGTTCAACAAGTAGTTCGCGAAGTAAAGAACCGTGCCGTACAGCATCTGGTAGTTGCACACCAAGCCTAGTTTGGCGATTGTTTTGGGGGAAAGGTTTAAGCCCACTAAGCCGTCATCAAAGGTAGCCCCAAAGGAAAGCAAAACCGTGACCGGCATCGTGACGATTCCGTTCCCGGAGTCGATCCAAAACCCGAATGACGTTTGGTCGGCGTAGCTCGGATCGAGCAGCGCGTATTGCGACCAGATCACGGACCAATACCGGTAACTAAACGCTTGTCGTGTTGTGATTGGTTGGAACAAACACAGCGGGGTGGGTAATCGCTTGTCGTGGCCCCGCAGTTTTAGCCTTTTGTATTCTTTCTTGATGTTAGCCCGGTGTAGCCACAGCGAGTGTTCCCAGAAACAAATAAGAACGTTGATGGCGTTGAACATGGTGAGCACGACGTGCATGGGGTTCACCACGCCGTGTTTCTCCCAGTGCCACCACAGGAAAGGCGCCCATCCCAAAAGCACGAAGAAAACGGTCCACACGAACGCGAGCATGGCAGGCCGGCGGCGGGGACGCGGGCGTGGCCGCGGAAACACAGCCCGCGCGGACTTCCACGGCACCGCGCGCGATGGACTGGCGCCGACTTTAGTTTGGGGACGGGGAATCGTGGATGGAAAAAGAAAGAACGACGCTTTTGCGAAATGCAGAAAGAAAAAGCTGCCAACCTCCTCACCGACTTCGCGCGTTCAAATCGCGGAAGTTTGACCGCCACGACCGTTTCACACGAGAAGTTTGACCGGTTCGCATCCTTTCCACGAGTGTCTTGAGATCTCCACCATTCAAAAAAACGGTTGAAAGTCTTGGCCGTCCAAGAAAAAACGCCGAGGGATCGGGGGTACACCTCTCCGCGCCGCGCCGCGCGTGACTTCGGAGACCCTCTTTGGTCGCACCAACCGTACGTGCCGCGAGAGCACCAGGTCCGTCGTCGACCCGCGACCCTTCCATCGTCGGTTTCGTAAACGAAACGTCGGTCGCGCGCGTCCGCGGAAGGCCATCGATTGACGCGCGATTCGCCAACCGTCGGGCTCCGCGTGTCCGTCAGGCTTCCGCGTCTGTTCGACTTCGCGACGTGTACCGACGATGTCGTCTCTGCACGCGCCAGCGCCCTACGGGGGCACCCAGTACGCCACCCAGGCCTTCGACACCGAGGACGACGGAACCACCACCGTGGTGGTCACCCTGGGTGACCCCCGGACGGACGCGCCCCCGCGTGACAAGAAGCTGGAGACGCGTTGCGAAGCGTTTTTTACCCAACACGGGTTGCAGAACGCAGAATTGTCAAAAGAATTGTCAAATGAGCCGGACCACGACGACGCGTGGACCGCGGTGTTGAGCGCGTTCGAGGCGCACTGCTTGGTCAACGGAGAGTCTTGTCATGCCTCTGATTCCAACCTCGAGTTACTTTCGGGGCACGAAACGCAAAACAGACACTCCACGAACCTTTCCGAGATCGAATGGCGAACCGGCGTCGCGGGAACTTTGCGCGAAGACGAAAACGGCCGTCGCGAAAACGACGACGACGCGCTTGAGATTGCCGGCGGGTGTTTCCCCACCGGCGCGTTATCGGTTCCGGAAATGCACGACATGATGTCAGAGTGTTTCGTTGAAATGCACACCGAGTTGCGTGACCAACACACGCAAGGCGACGAGTCATTGACGTGTCACGTAGGCGACGAGCACGTTTTGAGCGCCTTCGCGAACTATGGGGCGCCCGGGAACGGGAATCTCGTTTCGAAAACCGATTCGAAAACCGTTTCGAGTTCCCCTTCCCGCGCGCGACCGTCCACGGTCGTCACGAGCGACCAGCCCCCCCCCCATTCCGCCGCGGACCTGTTTCGCCTTCACGCCGCGCGTGCGTTGCGGTCGCTGATTTTCGGCCGCGACGACGGCCGCGGACGCCGACGCGTGGACAGCGACGGCGACCGCGTTTCCCTGAAGAAACCCAAGCGCAAGGGAAGCGGAAGCGGAAGCGCGAACGATCGCGAGCTTAGTTTTGATACCGGAGACTGCTGTTTCTCGAGTCCTGGAAACGACTGCGACAACCCCGTCGTCTCGCGCCAAACCAGCCTCGCCAACTCCAGCAAATCACAGAGCACCCTGGCTGGCATGTACCTCTCCACGGACCCGGGGCGGTGGGCGGACGCGCGGACCACGGAAAGCAGCGTTTCGTGTGTCGAATCGATGGCGGCCACGGCGCTCGGTACTGTTGATTCGGTTCGGTGTGTGAACGACGGTGCTGCGATTTCAAACGGGCGTCGAAAAATCACCGCCCTGCGCGACGAGTTCTCGGTGGAACTGACGCGGCTCGCGACGGTGGAGACGAAGCTGTTGCGGGGCGTGCACGGCGCGCTGACAAAGTGGGGACACGGAAACCGGGGCGACGACGACGGCGACGAGCACGAGCACGGGGTATCAACTCGTAAGGTCGAGACGTCCCGTTGTCACCTCCGGTTGTCCCCCGAGACGGAAACGGAAACTAACTCTGTTTTCGGTTACGAGAAATCGCAAGCCACCGACGCCACGAAAACCGCCACGGGGACGCGGTTCCGGGAGTGTCGTTTTCGGATCCTGGGGACCTTCGAAACGGTAAGTATTTCCCATTTACCACATTCCGCCGACTGATTGCCCATACAAGACTGACATTTCTTTTTTTACAATCAGGACTCGCAAATCGTGGTCCAGGCGCTGGTTGGTGCTGGTGTCGGTGTCGATTCATGTTCCTTGCTGCCAGGAAACGACGGGAACGCGATGCTGGGTGGTGACCGAAATTCAACACGTAACACCGCGCACACGACGAAGTTCGAGTTTGAGTTAAACAACGCCGACACCGAAAAACGCAGCGGCGAAACCCTCGGTTCGCCCAAACGCCGGAAACAAAACAAAACGCACCTCGGCGCGTTGACGTACTTGGAGCGAAGCAAAAAGGAGGAGCGGGGTAAAAATGAGGATCTGCTAGGAGAGGTGCTTGGAGGAGTGGTTGGGAGTGCGACTGGGGAAGATGCGCAGGTGCGGGCGGGTGCTTCTTCGAGATGTGTTCATGGATACTCCGGGGATCCGTTTCCGGAAAAAGGTACCAAGGCCACAAAAAGACAAAAAAAATCAACCCGGCACAGCGACGGCGCGAAACAGGTCCTGGTAAGTATTTCCCATTTACCACATTCCGCCGACTGAATGACCATACGAGACTGACACTTTTTTTTTTATCTCTCAAGGAAACCTGGCTCGCGCGAAACTTCTACCCCACCCCGGAACGCCAAAAGCCGGTGCCCACGAAGGGAGAGAGGCAAGCGCTGGCCAAGGAAACCGGACTGACGGAACGCCAGGTCGGTGATTGGTTCGTCAACGCGCGCGCGCGGGTTTGGAAACCGGAAATGCAGGTGCTGCTGCTGGAGATGGAGACGGAGTGAGAAGAAGAACCGTGTGAGACTAATTGCGCATACGTCGAGGTGTTGAGATATAATTTATATCACAAGACTGTCCGTCATGTCTGTTTCCGACCTTCCTCTCGTACGTTGAGGGTAACCAAACCCGGACATAAACAAACCTACGTGAAGATCCTAAGCCCCCGAAGTACTTCGTACTTCGCGTTCGTCAAATTTTCCGCTTCAGGT
>Ga0222633_1000933_pt1 | contig 19356 bp, 13 predicted proteins | sample AntAcemetageno48_FD_179816 | JGI IMG/M metagenome (GOLD analysis project Ga0222633, IMG submission 179816) | Saline water microbial communities from Ace Lake, Antarctica - #48 | ecosystem: Environmental > Aquatic > Non-marine Saline and Alkaline > Saline | place: Antarctica: Ace Lake | collected...
CAGAGCTCCGCGTTCGTGTCTCCCGCTTCGCGCACCGTTCGCGCCGCGGAATGGACGAAAAGGCGCGACACCGAAACCGCAGCACGAGGTCTTGGCAAAGTAACCCCCCCCGCGTGGTTCCCAGCGGAACCCACAAACACGTTCACGCCGTTCACGTACTCCGAGCTCTTCGCCGGCGTCGGCGGGTTCGCGTACGCGCTGCGCGACATCGGCGGCGTCGGCGTGTTCGCGTCCGAGCTGTGTCCGCACGCGCGCTTGACGTACGTCACGAACCACGGCTGCGGCACGGGAGTGTGGTTGGAGGGCGGCGAGGACACGCACAAGACAAGCAACAACAACAACCACACGCACGAAAACTACGACGGTCCTTTGGTGGTTGGCGACATCACGGACGTGTGCGCCACGATTATTCCGAAACACGACTTGCTCACGGGCGGTTTCCCGTGCCAGTCGTTTTCAAAACGCGGCGACGGTTCTGGTTTAAACGACCCACGAGGGGTTTTGTACTTGGAGATTTGCCGAGTCTTAACCACGTGTCGCCCTTCCGGGTTTCTGCTGGAAAACGTGGACGGGCTCGTGGCGATGGAAAACGGAACGGTTTTGGAAAGCATTCGCGAAGCGCTCGCGGCGTGCGGGTACGGCGTGGTGTGTAAAGTCATCGACGCGTACGAAAACGCGTCCGCTGTCCCGCAGCGACGCAAGCGGCTTTTCCTGGTCGGGTTCCGAAACGACCACGTCGAGAACGGCGCGCTTGATAGGTTCAAGTGGCCGGATTGTGACCAAGACGACGACAAAGGACAGCGAAGGACGTTTGAAAAACCTCAAATAGCCGGAATTTTGGAACACGAAGAAGACGCGCTTTTCGCTCCGGGAACCGCCATGCGCGCGAGCGAGGTATCCGCGTACCAGATGGAACGGGCGGCGGGATTTTTCGACCGGTTCCGGGAAGGGCGAAATGCTGATGATAAACATGACGATATGAAGTACCTCGCCGCGGACGTGTTTGGCGCGGCACGAACGCTTTGCGCTTCGTACCGCAAATCAAGCGCGTACAACGCCGAGTTGGTGCCTCCTTCTGAAAAAACGCGTTTGAGACGTCCTCGATACTACACCTCCCGAGAAACCTGCCGTCTCATGGGCTTCCCGGAAACGTTCCAGCCAGACCCCGACAGAGCGTGGCACGAACTCGGGAACTCGGTTGCGGTGCCGCTGGTGAGGGACGTCGCGGCGGAGATCATGACGGCGCTGCGGTGGGAAAAGCGAGACTGAAAAACGGTTTTCGATTTTCGTGATGAAGAAAAAAACGCAGATGGAAAAGTCTCTGGACAAAGCAAGGACCGGAAGGAGAAGAAGGAGAAGTTACCAAAAAAGAAAAACGATGCCAATAGCTAGACGGTGGATCTGTGCATTTCACATGATATTATTACGAGCGATACACGCCGGCGTTTCTGTCGTCACGCCGCGCCGGCATCCCAAGCCACCGCGCCGGCATTCCTGAGAATTTCTTCGATTTTCCAGTGGCCGTATTGAGCGGCGATGTCTACCGCCGTGAAGCCATCAACTCTTCCATAGTGGAGGTCCGCTTTCAACTCGATCAGCACCCGTACCACTGCCTCGTGGCCTTTTTTAGCGGCGATGAACAGTGGCGTCAAGCCGTCATCTGCTGCCCTGTTGACGTCAGCGCCCACTTCGATTAGCGCCCGCACCATCGGCGCGTGGCCCTTTTGAGCGGCGATGTACAGCGGTGTATCGCCGTCATCCTTCGCCTTGTTGACATCCGCGCCCGCCTCGATCAGCGCTCGCACCACCGCCTCGTGGCCGTTTTTAGTGGCGACGAACAGCGGCGTCGCTCCGTCATTCCTTGCCTTCTTGACATCCACATTCAAATCAATCAGCGCCCGTACCACCTCCTCGCGGCCGTTTGCAGCGGCGATGTACAGCGGCGTCTCGCCGTCAACCATTGACCTGTTGACGTTTGCACCCAACTCGATGAGCGCCCGCACCATCATCTCATGGCCGTTTTCAGCGGCGACGCACAGCTCTGTCTTGGTCCACGGGCAGCCGTTCGCGCGCGCCCACTGCAGCGCCTCGAGGTGCCCGCCCCTCGCCGCGTCCGTGCATGTATCTGCGTCCCACGGTGCGCCGTTCGCGCACGCCCACTGCAGCGCCTCGAGGTGCCCGCCCCTCGCCGCGTCCGTGCATGTATCTGCGTCCCACGGTGCGCCGTTCGCGCGCGCCCACTGCAGCACCTGGAGGTGGCCTTCCCTCGCCGCTACCCTGCACGTGTCTGCGTCCCACGGTGCGTCGTTCGCCTGCGCCCACTGCAGCACCTCAAGGTGTCCTTCTCTCGCCGCCTCCGTGCACGTCTGCTCGTTCCACGGGCATCCGTTCGCCTGCGCCCACTGCAGCACCTTGAGATACCCGCCCCTCGCCGCCTCCGTGCACGTCTCCTCGTTCCACGGGCACCCGTCCGCGCTCAACACCTTCAACTTCTCGAGCTGTCCACCCCTCGCCGCTGTCTCACAAAGGAGTTCTCGACGCGACAGGCGACCTTGCCGTTGCCGGCGCTCCAACGCGCTTAAACACCCGAGCTGTACGGCTTCCCAATCACTAAGCTCCTCAAACCTCAGCCCCATCGCCGCCACCGCGTCGCGCATCGCGCGGCTCACCGCTTGGAGCCGTGCGATATCGGCGGGGTCGTCGAAATGCTCAGATCTGAGAATGAGCGCGACGACGAGGTGGTCGGGAAGGCTGGGGATGGCTTCTTGCGCGTCGGTAGGGCTCGCGGGAGTAGTGGCGATCGCGACACCTCCGATCGCGGCAGTCACGGCGGTAAGCGCTGCGTCGGAGGACATCATGGAGGGTGTCGTGTGCGTGTCGTTGTGCGTCGTGTGTGCTTCGTTTTGGCTTCGTCTTTTCGAGGCTTCCGAGAAAGCGTTACGACCTCGAATGACGAGATCTGGGAACAAGTACCTTGCGACTCCTGGGGTCACTCCCTGTCTGCATAGCGTAGACGAGCCAAAGGGAAGAGCCAAGTGGCACACACTACGCGCATTCACGCCAACACGACTGTACGTACGCGTATCCAGCCCTCGACTGTCGCGCGCGTGTATCCTCGGGACTTGTGTTTCGCGATCGCCGGATCTGGGGGACCGGCAGTTAAAATGGGCGGCAAGGAGCTCTTGGAGATGGCCGTGGCGGTGCTCCGTAAGGTGCTTTGGGTGCTCTGTAAGGTGCTTTTTAGGAAGCGCGGTGTTCCGTCAGAGGCCGTGATGACTATATTGGAGTGCGGGATGTCCTTTCAGCAGATGGAGCGCGTGTGGATGGGCCTTGGTGGTGGCATCGGCGCATTTCGTGGCGAGTGCGAAAACATCCTTTGTTCCGAAAACACAGTCACGCCGCGGCACAAGGCATCGCTGGGACTCGAGCTGCTGCTGCGCGGGTCACCGAGCGACGTCGCCGCAGTCAAGGCGCGCGTGGTTTTGTCGTTGCGGGAGGAGCAGGAAGACCCCCCAGAAAGGTTCCGCGACCCGGTGTCATACGCGTTGATGGACGACCCGGTGATGATCGAGACTGGACACGTGTCTGACCGGAGCTCGGTGTTCGACGCGCGCGGCGAGTTAAGGTTCGACGCGTGCCCGATGACGCGGCATGATATTGAGCGGTCGGTGTATCCAGCGGTGTTTCTGAGAAGAGAGCTCATCGAGCACAAGGAGCAGCGCTTCGACGCGGTGATAGCCGCGGCGCGTGGAATAGCTGCTGGACCGGCTCGGAACGAGCTTCTTTCCGTCGCAGAGGCGCTACTTGCGTGTCTTGGAAGCGGCTTGTATATCCATCAAGCTGCCGCGTATTGGGAGCTCAAGGTATATTCGGTGGAAGGCGAAAACGCGGCGGGCATTCTGTGGATGCTCGCGGTGAAGGAGTCAGTTTGGAAGCTAGATTCGAACGTGCCGGTGCGCGCGTTGTTCGACCGTTTATCAGCAAAGCTTGTGAAATCGGGCGCGGTGACTCGGGAAGATGTTGACGAGATGTTGCTCGATGAGGCAATGTCCAAGGAGGATCTGTTGAAGAAGCTGGAATCAGCGATCTTCAAGAGGGGCGTCAAGACAACGCGGCTGCGTGCAAAATATCTGCTTGAGAGTCAAGATGCGAACGGCGAGACTGTGCTGTTCACGGCTGCTGAAATGGGCCTCGCGACGGTGGTGCGGGCGCTGGTCGAAGCGGGTGCGGATGTCAACACGGAAAAAGATGACGGCGTGACGCCGCTGTACATCGCCGCTCGAGACGGCCACGATGCGTTGGTGCGGGCGCTGATTGAGGTGGGCGCGGATGTCAACAAGGCGAATGATGACGGCGTGACGCCGCTGTACATGGCCGCTTATTACGGCCACGAGGCGGTGATGCGAGCGCTTATTGAAGCAGGCGCGGACATCAAACAAGGCAATTGAAAACGGCGCACGGCGCTGTACATCGCCGCTGAGTCGGACTGCGAGGCGATGGTTCGGGCCCTGATCGAGGCTGGCGCGGACGTGAACAAGGCGTCGGATGACGGCACAACGCCGCTGTATGTCTCCACTCAGGAGGGCCACGATGCGGTGGTGCGGGTCCTCATTGTGGCGGGCGCGGATATCAACAAGGCAACGGATAACGGCTGGACGCCGCTGATCATCGCCGCTGTAATGGGCTGCGAGGCGATGGTTCGGGGCCTGATTGAGGCTGGCGCGGACGTCAACAAAGCGAGGGTTGACGGTGTGACGCCAATGTACTTCGCCGCTCAAGAGGGTCACGAGGCGGTTGTGCGGTTGCTTATTGAGGCGGGCGCAGACGTCAGCAAGGCAAGGGATGACGGCAGTACGCCGCTGCACATGGCCGCTCATAACGGTCACGAGGCGATAGTGCGGGAGCTGATCGAGTTGGGTGCGGACGTCAACAAGGCGGAGGATGACGGATGTACGCCGCTGTTTACCGCTGCTCAAAACGGCCACGAGACTGTAGTGCGTGCGCTGATCGAGGCGGGCACGGGCGTCAACCAGGCGGAGGATGGCCACATGACGCCGCTGTTTATCGCCGCTCAAATCGGCCACGAGGCGGTGATTCGTGCGCTGATTGAGTTGGGCGCGGACATCAGCAAGACGACAAGGCAACAGATGATGGATTTACGGTTCAGTTTCTGAGGGTCATTGAAGTGCGGTGCGTACCCGACAAAGGCGTGGCGTACGTGCGGTTCAGTAGGGATGGCCCGTTCGCGGCATCTAGGGCCATCGATTTCGTCGGGGCGAACGATGACGGCGAAATAGAAGGTGGCGACGCGAGTTGTCGCAAGTTCTTGGGTGGTGGTTGTGAATGGACGTTGAAAATCATTGCTATTTGTCAGATGGCCACAACGCGGCGCGTCGGTTTCGTTTTCGGGAAACGCGTCGCTTTCGTACGGTGACGTTTCGCACGGCGAACTCGAATCGAGCTCGGGAGGATACTGGTGGTGGGAAGCGTCTCTCCCAACCACAGCACGGGGCACGAAACGCGAGCTAGGATTCTAGAAACAAGAAAAACAAAAAAACCCCAAAACAAAAAAGATCCAGACGATGAGCCGCCGCGCTCACGTTTCTTCGTCACGTGCCCGAAAGGCGTGTCGCAGGAAGTCCTGCCCACCGCCAGTTGGTGTTCCACACTCCTCCTCATGCTCGGTGTAGCAAAAAGTGATGTCATCGGCAGGATTTGAACCTGCGCCCTTGCGGACAGGAATGTTTAAGCAGACGTGAGTGCCCATCCTAAATCCTGCGTGTTAGACCACTCCACCACGATGACAAAGGAGTTGAGTAAAAGAGAGATGTCACCGGCAGGATTTGAACCTGCGCCCTTTCGGACGGGAATGTTAATGTTAACCAGTTCCAAGACACTCACTCGACATTGTGAAAATCGAACTGTAAGGTTCGACGATCATCATGTGCCGACCGAATTTCCCGTTACTGTAGACTAATTGTCCTGTGACCTTAATCCCGCGCCTTAGACCGCTCGGCCACGGTGACCCACAGCATGTTTCCCAATGAACTACGAAACAATACCAACGAAGGTGACAGAGAACCGATTTCTTAAGACAATGTACCAAGTTGTTTTTCGAAAATAACCCCTTATTTTTTCTTGCAACACGAGCCTTGTCCGAGCGCACGCGCATCCGTTGGCGCCTCTGACTCTTGGATATCCAAGCCTATAGGGTCATCGTCCATGTCTGCATTTTTGGGCGCTGCTGGCCATGCGGAAGACCTCTTGAATGTCGTCGAGCGGCACCGAAACCTCGAAGAAAGTGTTTTCGGTGGTGCGTTTTGTTTTTCGACTGGTCGCCACGGTGTGGGCTTGACATGCACCGCGTCCTTCCTTCCTTCCCCACCGACGCCCTAAAAAGTCGCGCGCTGCGTACCACACCTCCGCGAATAAACACGACACGACGAGATTAGTTTCGGTCTGCCAGCGACCAGAAATGGCGCTGCCGTTCGCGAGGAACTGCGAGCGAGACAATCACGTGCTGCAGTTGCAGCACTGTTCTGGCGTGATCTGACTCAGCAGAGCTCTCGACGTATTTGCCGCGTCACTACTGTCAGACTGGCCTGCAAAAGTATGCTAACATCAGTTTCGTCACGACGCACTCCAACCCGCACCGCGACTACCACATCCTCACCGGCGACGCACCCGCTCGCCCACACATCTTCGACTTCACGTTCGTGGCGTAAGCTTCAAGGTACGTCGGGGTTTCGGGTCCGTTCGCACGCGCGTTTCCTTGTCTGTTCCCGAGTTTTTTGACGAGAACATCTCTCGCGCGATCCTGTTGTAAACCCGACGAACCGTCAAACACCGACGCGTCGTGTAACGGCGTGTCTCGTTGCCGACGCGACACGTTTCGGGTCCTTACACGTTTCGTATCGGTCATGAAGTAGTGCGATCGTTCGATTCCGGACAAAGACACGTCGTAGTCGCGCGTTTCGTGCCACAGAGCACACGCGCTTCCCCGTGTCAGTGTTTTCGTTTCCGCGCGAACACCGATCGCGACACGCTCGGTCTTTTCTCCGGCACTCGCGCGCCGGATTTCCGCGCGACGAGGCGCGTGGATTGACCCCCCGTGTCGCACGCGCGCCGAACTCGCCACGCGCGCGTTCGTCGCGGTCCACCCCGAACGAACGAGTCCAACCCGCGGTCGACACGGCACCGGGACAGGCTGGAAACCAAACACGACACGCGGTCGTTACACAGTCACGTCGCGTATCGCGGGAAATATCCAGAAGAGATATTCCTGGAGAAGACACCGAATATTTTTTCCATTTTGAAAGAGACGGACACTGACTAACTGACCCTCCAATACCCCCCCCCTCCCATCATCACAGTGACCTTCTTCCACCTCACCCCGAGACCCCCCCCCAAAAAAAAACATGTCTCTTTTACACCCCGGCGTCTTCCAAGGCGGCGACGCGAGCCGGACCGCCGCGTCGCAGATCGCCTCTTCGGTCAAGTCCTCGCCCGGCGGTTTCCCCGTCGGCGACGTGAGCTCGCTGACGGATTTGCTCCGCGACAGTGCCAAAGGCACCGTCGCGAAGCGCGAGGGCGCTTGTGTTTTGATCGAACTGTGCTCGCGTGACGCGAAGGCTGCGGGGGAGCACCAGACCACCGGCTTTGTGGTTGACCTGCTGAAGTGCTGCGCGGATAAGCACTCGAAGGAAACGCAGGACGCGGCGTGGCGCGCGATGGAAGCGCTGGCCCGGACGATGTCCCCGCACGGCCTAAGGGCGGTGCTCCCCGCCTTGATTGACGCCATGGACCCGGCGCAAAAGTGGCAAACCATGGTCGCCGCGCTTCAGTTCCTCGCCATCTTCGCGCAGTGCTCGCCGATCACCACCAGCGAAGCCCTGAACGACGTCATCCCGGTCGTGACGCAGATGGTGAACGACAGCAAAGTTGAAGTTTCGCTCGCCGCGAGGGAGTGCCTTACACAGATCTGCGCGTCAATCGACAACCGGGACGTGGAGCCGTTTATTCCCGCGTTGGTCAGCGCCACGATTGACCACGAAGAGGTCATCGAGTGCGTCCAGAAACTGGCGAGCACCACGTTCGTACAGACCGTGACCGCCGCGCCCCTGGCGCTGATCGCGCCGTTGCTGCTGTTAGGGTTCCGCGTGCGCTCCACCGCGACGAAGCGCATGTGCGCTGTGATTATCAACAACATGAGCAAGCTCGTGGAGGACCCGGAGGACGCCGCGCCGTTCCTCCCAAAGCTCATGCCGGCGCTTGAAAAAGCGAAAGAGGAAATCTCGGACCCCGAAGCGCGCACGGTGTGCGCGAAAGCGTTCGCGCAGCTCCAGTCCATCGAAGAGCGGTTGGCGACGCACGTCTCGGTCAAGGCGAACGTTGACGTCGTGTCTACACAAGTCGCCTCCGCGGGCATCGCGACGGAAAAGCAGCAATACATCACCACCCTCGTGTCCTCCCTCGTCAACTGCAAGGTTTTCGACGACGACGACTGGGCAGATGAGCTCAAGGCGTACGGCGTCGAGGCGTCGGCGGCGAAACAAATGCACGCCCCCCTCGCCAAGGCGTACTTCACGGACGCCGTGGAATCGGACGACGACGACGACGCGGAGTTGCTGTGCGACTGCAAGTTCACGTTGGCGTACGGCAGCAAGGTGCTGTTACACAACACCAAGCTCAAGCTGAAACGAGGTCACAAGTACGGGTTGTTGGGGGGTAACGATTCGGGAAAAACCACGCTGATGCGCTCAATCGCGAACGAACAAGTGGACGGTTTCCCCCCCGCGTCTGAGTTGCGAACGGTTTTCGTGGAGGCGGACATTATCGGCGAACAATCCCATTTGCCCTGTGTGGACTACATCCTGCGCGACCCGCGGATCAAAAAAGCGGGAATCACCACGGAGGTGGTGGAACGCATGTTGCTCAGCGTGGGGTTCGGGGAGATGCAGAACGGGGTGCAGTGCCTCGTGACGTTCCTTTCGGGGGGGTGGCGCATGAAACTGGCGTTGGCCAGGGCCATGTGTTTGAACGCGGACATTTTGCTCATGGACGAACCTACTAACCACCTGGATGTGATGAACGTGAAGTGGGTGGAGGAGTACCTTTTAAGTTTGAAGAACGTGACGTGCATCATCGTCTCGCACGATACCGGTTTGCTGGACCGCGTGTGCAACAACATCATCGCCATCGATACGCTGAAGCTGAAACAATCCCGGGGGAACCTGTCCGAGTACGTGCAGAAGAACCCCAAGGCGCGGTCGTATTTCGAGCTCAAATCCAGCACCGGGTTCGTCATGCGGTTTCCCCAACCCGGGTTCATCGACGGCGTCAAGTCGAAAACAAAACCCCTGATGAAGATGGCGGGCGTGACGTACACGTACCCGGCGAACAACGAACCAACGGTGAAGGATGTGAGCGTGCAGGTTTCCCTGGCGTCGAGGGTGGCGTGCGTCGGCCCGAACGGCGTTGGTAAATCAACCATGATCAAGCTCCTCACGGGCGAAGGTACGTATTTTATTTACCAAACCCCGCCTCCACGTTTGCCCATACAAGACTGACACTTTCTTTTATTTATCTCAGTCGTCCCACAGGAAGGCACGGTGTGGAAACACCCCAACTCGCGCATCGCGTACGTCGCGCAACACGCGTTTCACCACATCGAACAGGCACGTCCCCGCATTTCCCAAATCCAAAGGCGACTGTTTTACCGAAGCTGGTGACTGTTGTCCATACATCGCGATATACAATACTGACACTTTCGTTTTTCAAAAACAGCACTTGGACAAAACCCCGAACGAGTACATCCGCTGGCGGTTCCAGCACGGCGACGATAAAGAAGCGCTCGTGAAGGACACGATGACGCTGACGGACGAGGAGCGGGAGAAGTGCAAAGAACCTTGTGTGTTCGAGTTGAAGGATGACAAAGGCAACGTATCAAAGGTGAAGTGGAGGATCGAGAGGCTCACCTCGGGCCGGAAGCAGGTGAAAAAAGAGTACGAGTACGAAGTGCAGTTCGTGGGGATGGACTACAACGCGAACCGGTACGTCACCGCGAGCAAACTGACGAAGTGGGGGTTCACGAAGCACATGAAAATCGTGGACGAGAAGGTGGCGCAACGCGCTGGTGCGTTTTCAACCCCCCTCACGAACGTCAACGTGGAGAACCACCTTGAGGACGTGGGTCTTGACAAGGAGTTCGGAACGCACACGCGCATGGCCGCGCTGTCGGGCGGGCAAAAGGTCAAAGTCGTGATCGCGGCAGCGATGTGGAACCAACCCCACATCGTGATTCTGGACGAGCCCACCAACTACCTGGACCGCGATTCCCTCGGCGCCCTCGCGGGTGCTATTGAAACCTTCGAAGGCGGTGTCGTGATGATCACGCACAACAACGAGTTCTGCAGCGCCCTGTGTCCTGAAACGTGGCTCATGCAGAAAGCGGACGACGGCATCGCGCGGTGCAACTGCAAGGGCGACGCGGATTGGATGGCGAAGCAGTCAAAACTGGCGGTGAAGAACGCGATCAAGATGGACGAAGTCACGGACGCTCTCGGGAACATCGTGGAAATCAAGGAAGTCAAGAAAGGACGGGACGCGATGTCGCGCGCGGAGAAGAAGAAGGCTGACAAAGTCAGAAAGGCGAAACTCGCGCGAGGCGAAGACGTCTCCGAGTCGGACGGCGAGGACTGGGAGTAATTTCGGGGGACGCAAGGACGACGGCTGGCCGGTTTCCTTTCTGGAGCTTGATTTCCCTCTCGAAATCTTTCGCGCGCGTACCGTGTACATGACACGCGCCGAGTACACTAGTGTTAACGAAGATTGATCTTACCTGTTTGAATCGTGATTGTTTTTATACCACAGCACTTACCTACGGCTCGGCTCATACCTTATACTACACAGCGCATACCTCGGCTCGTACTAAAGCTCTAATATTTCTTTCTATGGATTTCCGAAAACGCTTCCCGTCACCGTCCCGCTTTCGTCACGATCCCCGGTCCGTTTTCCTGGTACTCGAATTTTGTGACCTGATGGTTCAGGGGGAAAACCACCTTGCCAAGCAGCGCACCCCCGAACCAGGCGGAGTATCGGCTCGCGTTTGGTGGCATGTGCTCCGGCGTCCCCGCCGCAACCGGCCTCGCGCTGGGCGGCGACGCCGCGGCAAGATCCGCGACGACTCTTTCCTCGAACCCCGCTTTCCGTCCAGCGCCACCCGCCCATCCCCCTGAAACCGCGATCGCGTCAATACAAGCCAGCCTGTGCTCGTACGCGCACGCGCCAATTGCAGAGATGAGGGCGTCGGAAACGCCTCCGTGAGAGTTAGGACTGTTAGCGCTACCCCCGTTCGAACCGCTCAACAGCCCCTCCGCGCACCGCGCCCGCGCCTCACCGCCCACCGTGATTGTATTCCCGTCCGGCAACGCGTACGACGCGGAAGGCGGGGTTTCAGCGGTGTCTGTTGTGCTACACGACGCCATCACGACACAAACGGCGTCCCGGACGGCGTCGAGTTCCGCCTCGGTGAGGTTTTGGTGTTTGTCCCCGAACGAGTTTAAAAGCACGTTCGTCACTTCCTTCGAGCCGACCTCGCACCGCCGCGCCGCGTGGTGCGCCACTGCGCCGTCAATCACCGGCGCCACGTCCGTCACGCAGTACCCGACATCCACGGAAACTCCCAAGGTTTTCCCCATCCCGTACAGCGCCAAAACCGGCGACTGTTCCACGTAGTACCCCGACACGTTGAAGGACTCGAACATCATCTGGCAGTGCCGTTCGCGATCGGCTCTTGATGTGAACAGGGGTTCCGACATCAACACCGCACCTTCGTCCCCGACGATCCAGCCGAGTTCCTTGTAAAACACATTTGCCAACAAGGTTTCGAGCTGGTCCCAATCCTGGACCTGCCTTCGGTGAATCGGTCGTGCGACGTGGGAACTACCGGGACTTCGCACCGCGCTGGGAAGCACAACCTGCGGGTCACGTTCGGGGATGCAGTACCCCGCTTTTACGAAGTCGTCGTCGTAGTCGATTACCACGACGTTATCCCCGATCGGGGTGGTCATGTCACTTCACACAGCCCCCCACGCACTCGCGGTCAAACCAATGAATCGACCAAACGCTGGTCGCCGCGCGACTCGAAGTCTGGAGGACACAGGGGACTGGGGACTGGGGAGGTGCCGGCGAATTTAGGGATCTCAGTCAGTCTCAAGTTTTACGAGAAATAAATCGAGTGTCATCAACTTTTCCCCCGCGAGCTGCCGCGCAGTCGGACATGCGCGTCGCGTCGGCGAGTCCGACGCGTTTCGTGTTTTCACGCGCGTCATACCACGCGTCACGTCGTTGGCGTGCCCCACCCCGGTTGGCCAGCGCGGTTCCCAGAAAACGCACGGCTCGACTCGCTCGGCGCGGTTCGGATTTCGACTCGGCACCCGAAAAACCACCCGTGACACGGATGGCCTCCGCCGCTTCCAGCGGCGACCACTCCGCATCCGACGACGCACCTTCGTCCCCCACGGACCTCGCCGGTATCCAAGCGTACGTGCGGAGCAGCCCGCTGTGGACGCAGCTGCGTTTGGATGACGCTTCTCTGACGGACACCGTGGTTGCGCACTGGGGACAAGTCTCTACGACGCTGTGCAAACACCTCGGCCTCGCGTCCGACGCGCTGACACCGGACGAAAGCGACCGCGTGTACCGCTATTACCTCCCCACCTACCTGTGGTGCGTGGGACGTATTGAGGCGCACCGAACAAGGGAGCTGAGGGAAAACAAAAACAAAACCCCAACCGCTTTGGTCGTCGGGTTGTCCGCTCCACAGGGGTGCGGGAAAACGACGCTCGCCACGGCGCTTGCCTTTTGTCTTACACAAAACGAATTCAACGTCGCGAACGTTTCCCTGGATGACGTGTATCTCACGGGACAAGAGCAGGACGCACTGGCCGCTACCAACCCAAACAACGAGTTGCTTAGGTTTCGGGGAAACGCGGGGACGCACGACGTGGGGTTGGCGGTTGCGGTGTTGAAAAAGCTGCGCGGCGGGCACAGCGGTGGCGAATCTAGCGTGAACAAAAATATACCCCTGCCGAGGTATGACAAGACCTTGAGAAACGGTCGAGGCGACCGAGCCCCTGTTGATGAATGGCCTTTTGTGGAGACACCAGTAGACGTGGTGCTTTTCGAGGGGTGGATGCTCGGTTTCGAACCCGTGTCGGATGACGAAGTTTGTGGAAAAATACACCGCGACTTAAAAAGCGTGAACGAAAAGTTGCGCGGCGGCGGGTACGACGAAATGCACGGGCTGATCGACGACTGGCTGGTGATCAAGGTTGGCGATTTTAGCTGGGTCACCAAGTGGCGGCTCGAGCAGGAACAATTCGCGCGCGCGGCGGGGAAAAACACCTTGAGCGATAAACAGGTTGTGGACTTCGTGCGCCGGTTCATTCCCGCGTACGCGCTGTACGGCAAACGGATGTACGCATCCTTGCCGCGGCGCGGGCCATGGGTTCGAACCGGGAGGGAGGGGGAACACGCCCAAGGTGTGTTCGTGGTGCAGGTGGACGAAACCAGACGAGTCGTGGGGGGTAGCGACAAGCAGGAAGATGAGTACAGGTAGCGACGATTGGTAAGATGTCTCGTGTTCATCCATTCGCAACTTTTGCGCGCGCCGCCGTCCCCCGACCCTCGCGCTGACACACACACACCGCGAATTTAAGAACGGGGCTTTTCCTTCTTTTCGCGGAACAGCGCGGAGAGCGCCACACCAGCCACCTTCACCACCTTGAAACGAACACCGGGGATATCGCCCACGGCGTGTCCCTTACGTCCGAACCCCGCAATCAGAACTTCGTCGTTTTCGTCCACGAAGTTAAGGCAACCATCCCTGGGCACGAACGCCGCGATCTTCTTGCCGTTCTTGATGAGCTGCACGCGGACGCACTTGCGAATCGCGCTGTTGGGCTGTTTCGCCTCGATACCCAGCTTTTCAAGGACGATGCCTTTAGCGTGCGAGCAACCGGCGAAAGGCTTTTTCCATTCGGAACCGAGGTTCGCCTTGTTGTAATCCTTGTCCGCCCAGCGGTTTTCGCGGCGAAGCTTCAAGAGCTTACGACCGGCTCCGAGACCACGAGTCTTACTGTTGAGTGGGGCGCGAGTGAGGGGGAGGGGGAGGCGGCGGGGTCAGCACTCCGTGCGAGATCCGGACAGAGGGCGATGCGGCAAAAATACGACGCGAAGAAACCCTTCGCGGTGGCGCGCGCCTCGGACGCGAGTCGCGAGTCCACCGACGGCGACTTGACATCGCAGGGACCGGCGATGGCGGCGAGCGCTACGTAGTGTGGATCACACGTCTCGGCCTCGACCGCACGCCGTGACCCCGGGCGCACATCGCACGGACGCGAAGGCGCCGGAACGATGGGGACACGGCATTCGGTCGCGTCGCGATGCCGCTGAAGCCCTAAAAGAAATAGTCGCGATGTCTCGGACGGTCGTCGTGCGCGACGTCGCGGTCGTCGATCGTGGCGCTCGGTACGTGACGGGCACAAGCGGGAACTCACCCCATGGTGTTTTTTGTTTACGTGCGTGCGTGACGCGCGACGTGAAGAGGGAGAAGCGGGCGGTGGGGAGGGCCTGATGAGCGGAAGCGGAGAAAAACGCGAACGCTGCGAAAAGGCCCAAACGTGCAATTCTCTAACCTGGCAGCGGCATGCGACTACGCGGCGAAAACGAAGCTCTGTACGCAAACTGCGAGCCCCATTGCGAAGGCACGGCGACGCCTTCGTGGTGAACGGGCGTCCACGGCGCGGTTAGGGCTCGAGCGATTTTTTCGGCGCTCGTCGTCGCGTCAGCTCGTCGCCTTCCCGCACCCGCGTCCGGAGTGACGAAGTGTAGGGACGTGAGTGCGGAACACTCATCACAAGTGACGGTGCCGCGCTTGGCGTGATTGACAAGAATGAAGCGCACGGATTCGCTACGCGACCTTTCCACGATCGCGTCTCATTTCCCCGGGTACCTAACCCAACGCGTCGCGACCGAATCCTTCGTAACCGAGGCGCTGCAATACGCCGCGTGGTTACCCCTCGCGGCTGCGGCGCGATACCTGGGGTGGAACCGAATTGCTTACCTCTTCCTGACCTGGTTCATCCTAGGATCGCTGTTAAACGTGTACGTGCGGCAGAATTGGGTCACGTTGCGGTGGTGGCAAGTGTTGCTACCCGTGGTGGTGACGTACGTCAAGTTCGGGACCGATCTTTCGTACGAAAAATACGAGTATTGGCGGTTCCTGGTGTTGTACGTGATTGGCGGGATCTCGTGTTTAGCGGTCGCGCTGCCGCTGATGCCGAAAAAGTTCCTCAAAGGCGCGCCGTCCTTTCTGTTCAACTTCTTCGGGTTCCTGAAGGAACCGAAACCAAACTCGGAAACGACGAAAACGGAGTAGCACGAAAGGAACCCAGTAGGAAGTACGTGGGAAGTACGAAGCTACGGGAAGTGTAGCTACGTGTTAGTCTAGTTTTTAGTGAAATTCCCCGCGAGAATCAAAACACCGTCGCGCCGCGCAAATCTTGCTCTCTTTAAACGCGTCTGTTTGACGCAGGCGCGTTCAAAGTCGGAACCGCCTACTGGTATTCGTCAGGATCTCAGAAACTCTGATACTCATCGAAAACGGCGTCCTAGTCGTCGGATGCACTTTGGGCGGTCTCGACGTACCCCATTGTCGCCGCGCTTTTGCGCGTCCACTCGTCCCACGGGCAGCCGTTTGCGCATAGCCACTGCAGCATCTCGAGGTGCCCGCCCTCCGCCGCTCCCCAGCACGTCCTCTCGTCCCACGGGCATCCGTTTGCGCGCGCCCAATGCAGCACACCAAGGTGCCCGCCTTTCGCCGCCCCTGAGCACGTATACATGTCCCACGGGCATCCGTTCTCGCGCGCCCACTGCAGCACATCAAGGTGCCCGCCCTCTGCCGCGCTCTCGCACGTCAACGAGTTCCACGGGCATCCGCTCGCGCGAAGCCACTGCAGCACCTCGAGGTGCCCGTCCACCGCCGCGTAAAAGCACGTCTTTGCGTCCCACGGGCAGTCGTTCGCGTGCAACCACTGCAGCACCTTGAGTTGCCCGCCCTTCGCCGCGCTCTCGCACGTCCTCTTGTCCCATAGGCAGCCGTTCACGCGCATCCACTGCAACAACTCGAGGTGCCCGTAAGCCGCCGCCTCCACGCACGTTTTCTCGTCCCACGGGCATCCATTCGTGTGCGCCCACTGCAGCACCTCGAGGTGCCCGCCCTGCGCCGCAGACGAGCACGTGTCTACCTCACACTCCCTTCCTACGTCCCACGAGTACGAATGCCCCCACGGGCATCCGTTCGCGCGTGCCCACTGCAGCACCTCGAGGTGCCCGCCCTTCGCCGCGTTCGAGCACGTGCGCCCGCTCCACGGGCAGCCGTTTGCGCGTGCCCACTGCAGCACCTCGAGGTGCCCGCCCTGCGCCGCGAACGCGCACGTCTCCTCGTCCCACGGGCAGCCGTTCGTGCGTGCCCACTGCAGCACCTCGAGGTTCCCGCTCCTCGCTGCCTTCCAACACGTCGACCTGTCCCACGGTGTGTCGTCCGCGCGCAGCACCTTCAACTCCTCGAGCTGTCCGCTCCCCGCCGCTGCCCCACAAAGGAGTTCTAGACGCGACAGACGACCTACCCGTTGCAGGCGATACAACGCGCTCAAACATCCGAGCTCCACTGCATCATCCTCATCAAACTCCTCAAACCGAAGCCCCGTTTCTGCCACCAGGTCGCGCATCGCGCGGCTCACCGCTGGGAGCCGTGCGAGATCGGCGGGATCGTCGAAATACTCAGATCTGAGAACGTGCGTGACGACGAGATGGTCGGGAAGACCGGGGATGGCTTCTTGCCCGTCGGCAAGGCTCGCGGAAGTAGTGACGATCGCGATACCACCGAACGCGGCAGTCATGGCGGTATGCGCCGCGTCGGAGGACATCGTGGAGGGTGTCGTGTGCGTGTCGTTGTGTGTCGAGGCTTCCCAGAAAAGCGTTTCTCTCTTCGTCGCTGGCGTGGTTCATTTTCGGGTCGAAGGATTCCGAATGCGCTTCCCGTCCCACAGGCGCGACACTCTTCGCCGCGCGCGTCGCCGCGCAGTCACCAGTCTGCCCCGCGCGCGTGACGGTCCCCGTCAACCCCCAACCGCCGCTTCGCTTCCGCGTTTTCGCCGCGCATCTAAACCCGAGAAGCACCTGGGTTCGCCGGGAGTTCTACGTTGCGGAAACTCGGCGCCCGGTCGGGAACCATCTGGCCGGCAGGCACGAGTCTTCCCAACCCCCCCACAACCCCGACCGCGGCCAACAAGCTCAATGGCGATGGTGCCGGCCACGCAAACGCCCGACCCGGCCGTTTTCGGCGCCGTTTTCGTGCGCAAGAGCTTCGTGATCCCGTCCACTGCATTCACGCGGGTGGACCGGACGCACTGGACGCTGGATATGCGACAGTGCGTCGGCGATGCGAGCTACGCGGATGTGCGTGACGTGTGTTTGTTCATTACCGGTACGTATGTATTTCCCAAATCCTGACACACTGTTTACAGCCCGTGTCGAGTACACTAAGTCATTAAAAGGAACTACGGAAGTGCACTACACACATCACTGGTAGACTGTTTGCTCACACAAGTTACGAACATTACGAAAGACTGACACTTTTCTTTCACAATCGCAGGTGGCAACCTTCTTGATGACAATTCCGTGCTGGCGCTTTACGTGCAAGCCGGAACGGGAACGTGGGAGTACCGCGGCTGCGTGCGTAACGCGGCGCCTTCCGAGGTGTTCCCAACGCAGTGGCCCACTCAGAGCGATGGGTCGTTGTTTCCGGTGGCGCAAATCGGAATCGCGGTGGAGCCCCTGGCCGACGTGGAAGGGAAGGAATCCACAAAACTCGGGTCGAAGGAAACCTTCGCGCGGCGCGTGGCGTTTGATTTGTTTCGGTTCATGGAATCGTTTCAACAAAATGTTGGGACGTCAAGTGAGTTTATGACCGTGCCGATGAACGTGTTGGACCGGTGGTTCACCAAGTTCCAACACAAGTTCAAACGGGACCCGGACTTTTTGACCAGAGCGGCGGAGACGACGTAGAGTGTTTTTAGGAAGACAAAAATTTACGTCACCTCGGAAGTGGCGAAACGAAAAAATCCCTTTCCAGAACACGCCTTTCCCTAGACATAACAACGCGCACACACGACACCGACCAGATGTCCTCCCATACCCCCGATGCCATCCCTTGGCTTCTCAACGAGATTGTCGTGACGCATATTCTCGGTGAAGACAGCTTGCTAACTCACGCGGACCTCGCGAGGCTTCGAGCGGTGAGTCAGTCTATGCGAAACGCGGTTGGGGAAACCGGGCGCTTCGCGCCCTTCTACCGACCGGCAGTCCAAGCCGCCCAAGAGCACGAAGGCAAGCCGCATGACTGGCCTTCAGTTAACATAGGAAGCCTCTGCGTGGACCTACGCACGGACCCCGCCAGCGCGCTGGTTTCCGTGTGTCCCCCGAAGGTGAACGGCGAGCCCTCCCCACGCACCCGCACCCGTCGCGCGATAACCTCCGAGGAACTCCGCGCTCCGCTCGTGGACCGCTACAACGGCCATCTTCCGACCCCGCTCCGAAGACGAACCCTCACCTTCGGTGTGGTGGTCGAGGTGTTTAAACCCGGCGATTCCCTGGGCAGCTTCGAGATGTACAAAGATATCACGGCGAACGGGGGGAGGGTGCGACTGCAGAAAGCGTTCGACGTTGAGGACACGATGTACGGCACGAGCACGCAAGAGGTTTGGGAAAAGACCGACGCCAACGACGACGAGTGGACAGTCGGCGACGTCGTCGAGATCATGCTGCTTCGATTCCGAAAGAAGCACCCCACGCAGGCCCGGTGCTGGGGCCACGGCGGACCCTTGGGAATATGGGAGGACTACGTAAACGGCGAGGTGACGCACCTGGATCTGATGCAACACATCGGGTGCTACCTGATGATCGCGCACGGTGAGAAATGAATTCAATGAAAACGTCGTTCGTCTCACTCCTGGCTGTCGTTGTGCGGACGCACGGAGCGCCTCTTCCCGCGCCGTGTTTGCGTACGCCGCCGCGACGCGTGGTGAAAACAATTGTCCGCCAAACAATCAACGATCGGCGAGTCAGCATCATTGGCCAATCACAAGCCCGATAGGAGTTCATTTTTCAACACCCAATTTTCAACACCTTTGCATGTGGCATGTCGCCCATTGCGATCCGCCACTCTCCCGCGCGCCTCACCCGCACGCACGAGTACAGGCACGCGTCTCTTTTGTCTTCAAGTACCCCCCC
>Ga0222633_1000934_pt1 | contig 19340 bp, 16 predicted proteins | sample AntAcemetageno48_FD_179816 | JGI IMG/M metagenome (GOLD analysis project Ga0222633, IMG submission 179816) | Saline water microbial communities from Ace Lake, Antarctica - #48 | ecosystem: Environmental > Aquatic > Non-marine Saline and Alkaline > Saline | place: Antarctica: Ace Lake | collected...
TCGAGACCCCGCCCCGGCGCGCTTGACCTTGCGATTCGCGGCGAGGAAGTAACGCATCTTCGTTAAGGGGCATGCTACGCATCACCGATGACTAATAGATCAGGGCAGGCAATGGTGACAAGGTGATTCCAGGAACATACTGTTACACTTCTCGTCATGGCCAAAAAAATATTCCTCAAGGGAAGTCGACTGATTACCGCCCTACCCCCGGAAAGATCCACCGGGATGGCGCTAAAGTGAGACACATCACGGTATTTTTGACCTGTCTTTTGTGCCAGTTCGCCCAGGCAGAAGTTGAGGCAACCTCGATCGACTTTCGTTCACAAACACTGACGATTGCACTGACCCAGGAGCCTCCCCAGCTTAATAGCACCAAGGCTACCGACGAGGTCAGCGGTATGGTGCTTGGACACCTTATGCAGGGGCTCGTCAGTTACGACCGGCGTGGAAACGTCATACCGGGGGTCGCAGAACGATGGGAGATGGATAAAGAGACCGCCACCTTCTGGCTACGTGAGGACGCAAAGTGGAGCGATGGCAAACCCGTCACTGCTCATGACTTTGTCTTTGCCTGGCAGCTTGTTGTCGATCCAAAGACGGCTTCTGAATACGCATTCATCCTTGCGCCAATCAAAAATGCAAAAGAGATCAACGAAGGAAAACTTCCCACTACGGCGCTGGGTGCGGTTGCACTCGACGATAGAACCCTGCAGGTTACCCTCGCACGGCCGACTGCCTACTTCATAAAACTAACGGTATTCAACACTTTTTATCCCATCAGACAAGACTTCTTCGAAGCGCACGGTGATCAATATGCCGCTGATGCAAAAGACCTGTTGTACAACGGTCCGTTCAAAATGACCGAGTGGACCCACAGCGCTTCGCTAAAAATGATAAAGAATGAACACTACTGGGACAGGGAAAACATCTCCCTGAACGCGATCCACGTCGACTACATTACGGCCGACACCCGCGCCCGACTTAATCTTTACACAGACGGCAAGATCGCGTTTACACGACTTGATGGAGAGACCTATAAAGATGCGCTAAGCCAGCGATTCAGAATCAGACGGTTCACAACGGGCTCAATTTTTTTCCTTGAGTACAATCACAGGTCAGGTAAACCCACAAGCAACCAGAACCTCAGGAAAGCCATACAGTATGTCTTTGACCCAGACGAGATGGTCAACCGCGTACTCGCAATGCCTGGAAATCTAAGGGGCGAAAGCCTTTTTCCGGTTTGGATAAATGGTGTTAACGACAAGTTTCGCCGAGAGTACCCGGCACCCCAGGCAGGCTATAACGTCAAAGAAGCAAAAAGGTACCTGGAACTGGCTGTCAAGGAGTTAGGACCAATACCTCCCCTTGTTTTACTCGTTAGCGACAGTCCTACCGCAACCAAGCAGGGCGAATACATGCAGGGTGTGCTACTGAACAAGCTGGGCATCGAGTTAAAAATTGACGTACAAACGTTCAAACAAAGACTGGCGAAAATGACTTCCGGAGAATTTGATATTGTCGGTTCTGGCTGGGGTCCCGATTTCGATGACATTCTGACTTTCGGCGATCTGTTTGCTTCCTGGAACATGAACAATCGGGGACGCTACAACAATCCTGAATATGACCGGCTGGTCCGCCTGACCATGAACAGCACCGACCCCAAGACCCGAATGGATGCGATGGGCAAGGCACAACAGATCCTGTTTGATGATGCGGCCATTCTGCCCCAGTACGAGCAGGGCATCATTTACCTGCTACATCCCAAGGTTAAGGGCGTCGCAAGACGTGTGATCGGTCCTGACCCGGACTTCACCTACGCAAAGATTGTGCCTTAGCCATGCTCACCTACACACTTAAAAGACTGATCGCCGGCGTTATCACCGTATGGTTCATCGCAACCGCCACCTTTATCGCCATGCACCAGGTGCCCGGTGATCCATTGATGAATGACAAGGCTGTCTCCGCAGAGATTCGCGCCAACCTCGAGGCCAAGTACGGACTCGACAAACCGGTAACAGAGCAGTATTTTATTTTCCTGGGCAACATGCTTCGTGGCGATTTTGGCATCTCGTTCACCCAGCAGAATCGAAAGGTCAACGATATTATTCGCGACCACTTTCCGGTTTCCGCCATCCTTGGTTTGCTGGCGATTTTCTTTGCCGCGACGGGCGGCGTTTTATGGGGCGCACTGACAGCGATCTATCGCAATCGCCTTCCTGACATCATTATCATGTTCCTTGTCATATTGGGCATTTCGGTTCCTTCCTTTGTGTTCGCAGCCCTGGGCCAGCTATTCCTGGTTAATCTCAACAGCCTGTTGGGACATTCCGTTATTCCTGTTGCAGGTTGGGGCACACTCTCGCACATGTTGATGCCGTCCATGGTGCTTGGCCTGGGTACGATGGCGCTGCTGACCAGACTGATGCGCTCTTCCATGCTTGAGGTCGTTAACGAGGATTACATAAAAACCGCCCGCGCCAAGGGACTGTCTCCCACCAGAATCTTTTTCAGGCACCAGCTGCGCAACGCCATTCTTCCGGTCATCACCGTACTGGGACCACAGATAGCGGCGATCACCACCGGCGGGTTTGTCGTCGAACTGGTCTTCGCAATCCCCGGGCTGGGACGATATTTTGTGCAGGCCGTTCAACAACTTGATTACACGGTCATCATGGGAACGACAGTATTTTATGGCGCTTTCCTCGTCCTGATGGTGATCATCGTTGACATTCTCTACGGGTTTATCGATCCCAGGGTTCGTCTGTCATGAGTTTGTTTGAACCGACATCAGCAGACTTCGAGCCCCTCGCACGACAGGAAAAAGCCGAACTGATCACACGTCCCTCATTGTCCTACTGGCAGGATGCCTGGGTTCGCTTAAAGAAGAACACGCGGGCAATCATTTCGCTCGGCATTATTATCCTGCTCGCCTTCTTTACTCTGATCGGCCCCCTGTTGTGGTCTGTCAATCCAGCCTTACAGAACCTCAACCAGGTTTCACAGGCGCCGTCCTGGGCGAAGTCCGCTGTGGTCATCGCCCCCTACCAGAGCTGGGATGGCATTCGGCTTGATAACTATACAAGCCCGGACCAGATCCTTTCCTCTGTGCCTGCGCCAACAGGTTTTGGCACAGCAGATACGCCGACCACCCAGCGAGTCAGGCTTTCCTGGGACCAGGTTCCCGGCGCTGATGGTTACAATATCTATAGAAACAACCGGGCACCCAGGGATTTTAATGACCTGGGATTACCGCTGGGCTCCACCTACGGAGACGAACTTAGCTATGAAGACCGGCTCTCCCTGGAGCCCAGAGAGTATTACTACTCACTCGTTCCTACGGACGGCTATGACGAATATGAGGTTTACAGTCAGCTAATCCTCACGCCAGCACTGGCCATTACCCCTGACGAAGCGGTTGAGCGTAGGCTGGTCACCGATTCATCTGAAGTCGAAATCGGCGACGACCTTACGATCGAATTTCACCCCTTCGGTACCGACTACCTTGGCCGGGACATGCTGGCTCGTTTGATGGAAGGCGCGCGAGTTTCCCTGTTCATTGGAATCGTCGCCCCGTTTCTTTTTGTACTGGTAGGCATCATCTACGGCGGTTTCGCGGGTTACTTCGGCGGTCAACTGGATGGGCTTCTGATGCGATTCGCCGAATTTGTGGTCGCACTTCCATTTCTGCTCTTTATGATCCTGTTCAAGATCGCCTTTGGTATCGGGCCAGGAGAAAGCGGCGTCATGCCTATGCTGTTGGCACTTGTTCTTCTTAGCTGGCCTTCAACGGCGCGACTGGTCCGGGGACAGGTACTCCAGATCAGGGAAGAAGGCTACATCGAGGCCGCAAGACTGCTGGGCGCTAAAGATCATTATCTGGTTCTGCGACATATTATCCCCAATACGATGGGTGTGATTCTGGTGACGCTGACTTTTGCCGTTCCGGCGGCCATTTTTACAGAAGCGTTCCTGTCTTTCATTGGCATGGGCGTTGCGCCTCCCACGCCTTCCTGGGGTTCCATGTGCAACGAAGGCGTTAAAACCATGTTGAGCCACCCACATGAACTGATCTTCCCGGCCGTGTTCATCAGCATTACCGTTCTTGCCTTCAACCTGCTGGGTGACGGATTGACTGAGGCGCTGGACTCAAAAATGAGGTCTCGAGACTGATCATGGATACGATACTTTCAGTCAAGGATCTTGAAGTCGAGTTCGCCACCTATGGCGGCACCGTCAAAGCGGTCAGAGGGGTCAGCTTCGATGTCACTCGCGGCGAAACGCTTGCGATTGTCGGAGAGTCCGGCTGCGGGAAATCCGTTACCGTTCAATCCCTGATGGGTTTGATACCAATGCCTCCCGGGAAAATTACCGGTGGTATCGCGACCCTCAACGGTAAAAGCATTCTGAATCTGCCGGCCGCTGAAGCCAACAAGTTTCGCGGCGTAGAGATAGGTATGATTTTCCAGGACCCGATGTCTTCCCTGAACCCGACGATGACCATCGGGGACCAGATTGCTGAAACATTGAAAGTACACCGGGGCAAGTCTGACAAGGAAGCATTCAGCATGGCCGTTGAGCTTCTTGAGCGAACGCACATACCCGAAGCCTACAAACGCGCGAAACAGTACCCGTTTGAATTCTCCGGCGGGATGCTTCAGCGGGCAATGATCGCTCAGAGTCTTGCCTGCAATCCGGCTATCCTGATTGCGGATGAACCGACGACCGCACTCGATGTGACCATTCAGGCCCAGATTCTGGAACTGATGCTTGAGCTACAACGAACTGAGAATATGTCGATCATCCTGATCACCCACGACCTGGCGGTCGTCGCGCGCATGGCCGACAGGGTCGCTGTGATGTATGCGGGTCAGATCATAGAATCAGGCACGGTTGATGACATTTTCTATCGATCAAGCCACCCCTACACACTGGGTTTGAAAGAAGCGATGCCTTCTAATACCCACGATCGCGATAAGTCGCTAACACCCATCCTGGGTAGCCCGCCGGACCTGTTCAAACCTCCGGTAGGTTGTGGGTACTGCGCCAGGTGCCCTTATGCGATGGCCCTTTGCGCCGAACATTTACCGCCCGTGACGACGATCAGCGAATCACACGAAGCCAGATGCTGGCTGCACCACTCGAGCGCACCCCGCATTGAAGCACTCCACCAGTTGGAGGGTCAAGATGCTGGTTAGGACGGAAAAACTTAAGAAACATTTCACGATAGGCCGGGGCCAGATACTGCACGCGGTTGACGGTATCTCGCTGACCATCGATGAGGATGAAATTCTGGGGCTGGTTGGCGAGAGTGGCTCTGGAAAATCCACGTTCGGTAAAGCACTCATTGGCCTGCATCCAAGGACATCGGGTGAGGCCTACTACGATGGCGAGCGATTACCCGAGCGTTTCTCGACTAAAGATCACCTGCACTACTCGAAACAGATGCAGATGATCTTCCAGGATCCCTATTCTTCGCTGAATCCACGAATGACGGTGCTCGATATCGTAGGCGAAGGTCCAGGTATCCAGGGCCAGCAGTCAAACTCGGAGATTCGGGACAAGGTTGCCTTCTGGTTGGAAAGAGTCGGCCTGAATGCTGATCATATGTCGCGATATCCGCACGAGTTTTCCGGTGGACAACGGCAACGAATTGGAATCGCACGAGCAATGATCATTGAACCACGCTTTGTGGTGTGCGATGAGCCGATTTCAGCGCTGGATGTTTCAGTTCAGGCCCAGGTGATCAATCTGCTCGACGAACTTAAGCAGTCCATGGGGCTGACGCTGCTTTTCATCGCCCATGATCTATCAATGGTTCGTTACGTTTCAGATCGAATGGCAGTGATGTACCTCGGGTCACTGGCCGAAGTGGGCCCTTCCAACGACGTATTCTTTGAACCACAACATCCTTACACACAGTTCCTTGTAGAATCGAATCCAGAACCGGATCCCAACCTTGAACGCACTCGCGCATTCAAGCCGATAATTGGCGAGATCACATCGCCGGTGAATGCAGGAGCGGGTTGTCGTTTCGCCGATCGTTGCCCGAAGGTGATGGAAAGATGCAGGGTTGAAACACCGGAACTTATTGCTGTCGCAAACAATCGCCAGGTTGCATGCCATCTGTTTGACTAAGCCCGGGGCCTGGTTCACGCCGCACGACTATAGCCCTGCGAAGCTTCAAAAATACTTTCTTGAACAGAGGAATACCTGTTTACGTTTCTAGCAGAAGAGCGTTCGCTGTGCCTTCTTGAGCATGCGAAGTATCGATTCTTCATTGGTGTACTGAAAAATGTCACCAAAAGGTACCCAGGCAAGATCATGGGACTCATCACTGATGATGAAGTCGTCTGAACCACTGGAGCGCAGCAGGAAGCGACAGTCGTAATGAAAATGCTCCGGTTCATCTTTTCGCGCGGGGATGCTGTGGATATCAACATCCAGCAATTCGGGTGTGTAGAAACTAATGGCTTCGAGACCTGATTCTTCCTCTGCTTCCTTTAGACTGACCGCGGCTACGTCCGGATCGCCATCGGCGTGACCGCCAGGTTGAAGCCAGCGGTCCAGCTTCTTGTGGTGAGTCAGCAAAACCTGCTTGCAGGCATTATCAACAATGAACGCAGATCCCGTCACATGGCCGATGGACAAGGACCTTTCAAAACAATCCGCATTTTTCTCCACAAAGGAAATATAACGGGACGTCATTTCAGACTCGGCCGGGTGGGCCTTTAGGTAATTTGACAGCAGCGTCAGCAATGGCTGACGAGCATCCTCAGGCGACATCCGTTACAACCGACCGTTTGTTTTTGTTGGACTCTTCATCAAACAGATCAACCAGCTGTTCCGTCATCGCATCACCAAGCTGCTCAGCGTCAGTAATAGTCACTGCACGATGGTAGTGGTGTGTAACATCGTGTCCAATACCGATCGCTACAAGCTCAACCGATGACTGGTTTTCAATCTGGTCGATCGCGTATTTCAAATGCTGTTCAAGATAATTACTTGGATTAACCAGCAAGGTTGAGTTGTCGACAGGCAACCCATCGGAGATCACCATCAGAATCTTACGGTCTTCCGGTCGCCCTACAATGCGATTATGAGCCCACAGGAGTGCCTCGCCGTCGATGTTCTCCTTGAGCAGCTCTTCTCTCATCATCAGACCGAGGTTGGTCCGGGCCCGACGCCAGGGCATATCCGCACCCTTGTAAATAATATGCCGTAAATCGTTTAGACGCCCTGGCTGAGCAGGCTTGCCCTGTTGCAACCAGAGTTCACGGGACTGGCCACCACGCCATGCTCTTGTGGTGAACCCAAGGATTTCCACTTTTACCGAACAGCGTTCCAGCGTAAGTCCCAGAATATCGGCACACATCGCGGCGATGGTGATAGATCTGCCTCGCATGGAGCCGGAGCTGTCGATCAACAGGGAGACAACCGTATCCCTGAACTTCATGTCCTTTTCCTGCTTGAACGCAAGCGGATGGAAAGGGTCAGTAATGACACTGGTCAGCCTTGATGTGTCCAGCATGCCTTCCTCAAGATCGAACTCCCAGGTTCGATTCTGCTGCGCCATCAACTTACGCTGCAGGCGGTTCGCCAGTTTTCCGATAATGACCTGTGAATTCTGGAGATGCTTATCCAGCACACCACGCAATCGCTCCAGTTCAACGGGGTCACAAAGCTCATCGGCAACCACTGTTTCATCAAACTGCTGGGTAAAGGACTTGTACGTATTTTCCCTGGGGCGAAGCCAGTTTTGCTCGCCCGCCATATCCGGCGGCGCACCTGCATCATCCTCATCACCTTCCATCTCCGCCATTTCCATGGCATCCATGTCTACAGGCACTTCACCCTCGATCGCATCGGCCAGATCAGAATCGCCACTCATGTCCTGCTCGGCTGCCTCGTCCCCCGACTCGGATTCCGCGTCCTGTTCTTCGTTTTCCTGATCGTCGGACTCACCGTCAGAACTGTCTTCGCCGTACTCATCAGACAGGCCAAGATCTGCAATCATTTTCCTGGCAAGTTGAGTGAACGCTTCCTGATCAAACATCAGGCTCTCCAGGTCAACAAGGTCGTCACTTAATGCGTATTCAAGGTGGTCTCTCCACAGATCAAGAACCACATCACCACCGACCGGCGGCTTTCTTCCAGTGACTTTTTCGCGGATCAACATACCAAGAGCTTCTGACAGCGGGGCCTGGCTTTGACTTTCTATCTGCTGGAATCCCTGGTTTGTGCAATGTTCCAGCAATTGGGCATGCATGTTGTCGCCGACACCTTTCATCAGGTAGCTACCAATGCAGGCGATGCGAGCCTCTTCAACGCTGTCGTAAATTTCCTGCGAAATGCCGGTAACCGGACGGCTCTTGCGGTGCATATCCTCGTCGTGGAAGCGGGTTTGAAGCGCAAAGCGGTCGGCATTACCTCGCAGTGCCGCTAATTGCTCTGTCGTCATGCCGCCATCCGGCAGGGGAATACGCGCACGATTTCCCTGCAGGTACGGCTTACCGCGGCCAAAACTTACCTGCAGTTCTTCATTGCCTGATATGGCGCGCATTGTGGAGGTGACAGCTTGCTTGAACAGCTCCGTGGAATCATCAGAAATCACATTGCACCCTTAGGCGAGTACCACATTGGCACTGGATTCCGGTAACTCGTCACCCATACATCGCTGATAATATTCAGCCACGATTGCACGTTCAGTTTCATCGCACTTATTGAGGAACGTCAACCGGAAGGCGAAGCCATAATCATTGAAGATTTTGGCATTCTCTGCCCACATGATGACCGTTCGAGGAGACATGACAATTGAAATGTCGCCATTCATAAAGCCCTGTCTCGTCAGGTTCGCGACCGACACCATGTTCGCTACGGTCCAGCGATCAAGATCCGGCAACTTGGAAACGACGATATCTGTTTCCTTTTCACGATCCAGGTAGTTCAAGGTCGTGACGATATTCCATCGGTCCATCTGGCCCTGGTTGATTTGCTGCGTACCATGGTAGAGCCCCGTGGGGTCACCAAGACCAATGGTGTTCGTTGTCGCAAACATTCGGAAAGACGGGTGCGGTGATATCACTTTGCTCTGGTCAAGCAATGTGAGTTTACCTTCAACTTCAAGGACACGCTGAATGACGAACATGACATCAGGGCGCCCGGCATCATACTCGTCAAAGACCAGTGCACAGCCTCTTTGCAATGCCCAGGGAAGCAATCCCTCCTTAAACTCGGTGATCTGCTTGCCATCCTTGAGGACAATCGCGTCCTTGCCCACAAGATCGATTCTGCTGACGTGACTATCCAGGTTGATACGGATACAAGGCCAGTTCAGCCGTGCGGCAACCTGTTCAACGTGCGTCGATTTGCCCGTTCCATGATAACCCTGAATCATGCATCGACGGTTATGGGAGAACCCGGCCAAAATCGCCAGCGTCGTCTCGTGGTCGAACAGGTAACTGTCATCAATCACAGGGACATGTTCAGACGTCTGTGAGAAAGCAGGCACCTCCAAATCTACATCCAGGCCAAAGACTTCCCTTACGTTTACCTGGGTATCAGGGATACCGTCCCCTTCCAATGCACCGAGTTTTTCTGTCATCACTGTCCTACCTAACTGTTTTAATCCTAGTGTTTTATGCCGCCACTTCTGACAATACTTGCCCGTCGATCGAAGCCATCTGTGGTACCTTGACTCTTCGACCCGACTAACCAATAACGGGGAAATATAGAGGCTGTGCGGGGGCCAAGAATAGCGTTAATACGGCGAAAATGCTATTCACCCATCTTCCCGGACATGCCGTTGGATAGGCGATACAAATGACAAAAATCCTCATGATCAGACACGGGCAGGCAGCTGCTTCATTCACTGACGACGCAGACCCGGGCCTGAGCGACCTGGGACAAAGGCAGGCGTCGGCGTTGACAGAAAATCTTCTCGCGGTAACCCCCCTGAGCCTGATATCCAGCCCGCTACGGCGCGCATTTCAGACCGCAGAGCCTCTACGCGCTATTCAGGGTGGAGAGATTGAAATAGACAACCGGGTCAGCGAGATCCCATCACCCGGATTATCTATCATTGAACGCGGACCCTGGTTACAAAACGTCATGAAGGGTCACTGGTCGGAGCAATCCAGTGAACTCATCGACTGGCGGAATGCGCTGGTCAGCTGCCTGATATCCCAGGAACGGGACTGCGCAATCTTTTCGCATTATGTTGCTATCAACGTGGCAGTGGGATTCGCGGAAGGTTTGGACCAGGTCTCGGTCTTCAGACCCGATAATACTTCGGTGACCGAATTTCGAACAGATGGGACCTCGCTTGAGCTGGTTTCCCGGGGCAGTGAAGCGATAACAACAGTGAATTAGTCTCCGCAGCGGAGTTGATACCTAAAGTACACCGACTCTCGAAAACTGCTTGAGACCTGCCAGCCGAAAAACGACATCCTGTAACTTTCGCCACGGGTCGCCGGACTCCAGGCCTTTTACGGTTCGATCCACTGAACCCAGTTGCAGCAACATCGCCTGAAGTGACCGCGAATCATGCCGGTCCAGGCACTTCGTCACCAGGGGAACCCGTTTGTCCCAGACGCGCGCTTTCTTGAAAACTTCTCTTTGGCCAGCGCCCTGATTGATCGCGGTTTTAATGGTTTCCATGGACCTGATTTCGCGCACCAGCATGTTGACGATAAACAGTGGCTCTATTCCTTCAGCCTTCAGCCCGTTAGTCATTCGAACGCAGCGATTGATGTCACCTGCCAATCCTGCATCAATGAGTTTAAAAACATCGTAACGCGCGCTGTCTGCAACGCCGGCACTGACGTCATCAACATTAACTTCTCGCTCACCAACGATGAGTTTAAGCCGCTCGATTTCCTGCACGGACGCCAGCAGATTGCCTTCGGTCCGCTGGGCCATCACCCGCACCGCATCCCGGGTCACTTTCAAACCAGCCTGGCGAAATCTGTTCTCCAGCCATCCGGGGAGTTCTTTTGCCTCGATCGGCCAGACCTGGACAAATCCGGCGGCCGCTTCAACACTCTTGAACCATTTTGTACGCTGGGTCGACTGGTCCGCGCGAGGGAGTACCAGCAGCAACGCGTTATCCTCAGACAAGCTTGATACCAGCTCCGTCAACACCTTACCCCCTGCATCACCGGGCTTGCCTGTGGGTAGCCGAACCTCAATCAGCTTTTTCTCAGCGAACAGGGACATGCTGTTACTGCTGTAGAGCAAACCGCTCCAGTCGAAGCCGGTCTCTGCATAGAAAAGATCCCTTTCAACAAACCCCTGGGCCTTGAGTCCACGACGAACAAGATCACAACTTTCCTGAACGAGCAGCGGCTCATCGCCACTGACAATGAAGATTCGCAGATTTTTCTGCTTTAGGGTTTCAACCAGTTTGTTGGGGTAAACCTTCACCGTCTCAGGGGGCTGATCCGGCGAGGAAATCAATTCGACGAATCAGCTGTTCAGCCAGATTAGTCCTCATTTCGGACAACAACAGGGTCTGTTCTTCATAACTGCCGGAAAGGTTGTTTGAATCCACCGCGTAGACTCGCTCTGAAACCAGTGTCGCGTCTTCGAGCAGGAAGCTTTCACCTCTGGAAATGGAGACATCAAGCTCAAGCCGAAGTTCGTATTCAGCCGCGTCAAACACATCGGTAGTAGCAACGGATCTGCGATTGGATCGTTCATCGAGCAGATAGACCGAAATAACGCCTGCACCGGCCGGCACAATCCGGATATCCCTGTCTTCAAGCGCTTGCCTGAAGAATCTTGAGGTGAGCGGCGCTGAGGAAGCACCAATGATATTCAACGATTCAAGGCGACCGGATTCGGTGCCGCGAAGTTGAAACCCGCAACCAGCGACCCCCAAAAGGGTCGCCAGCACAAGATAGTTGATCAGGCGCTCAGGAAACCACAAAATTCAGGATCTTGTTCGGTACATAAATAGTTTTTCGAATTGTCTTATCAATAAGAAACTTTTCGACATTCTCCTGCAACCTGGCAACGCTCACAGCCTCATCTTGTTCTGCATCCGGTGGGAGTTCAACTTTTCCGCGTAGTTTACCGTTCACCTGGACAGCCAGCTCCACCACAGACTTCTCCAGGGCACCGTCGTCCACGGGCAGCCAGTCTGCAGACTCAATGTCCCCCAGGCCCAGCATCTGCCAAAGCGTATGACAGACGTGAGGTGTGATCGGTGACATGATCAGTACCGCTGCGCTCAGGGCTTCATGGACGACTGCCCGGCCCTGGCCTGAATTATCCTCAAATTTCACGACCTGGTTCATCAGCGACATAACGGCCGCCACGACGGTATTAAACGCCAACCGACGATCATAGTCGTCTTCACATTTTGCCAGCGTTTCGTGCACCAGTCGGCGAAGGTCTTTTTGTTCGCTCGACAGTGACGCAATATCAAGTGCCGGAGCCTTTCCACCCGCAAGATGCTCGACTACCGTATTCCAAAGTTTCGTCCTGAGCCATTTGTTCGCTGACTCAACACCATTTTCGGACCATTCAAACGATTGCTCCGGCGGGGCCGCAAACATCATTGCCATCCTGACGGCATCAGCACCAAACCGGTCCATCAAATGCTGCGGGTCACCGGCATCTCCTGCTGACTTGGACATCTTGGTTCCACCCTGGAGCACCATCCCAAGGGCCAGCAGTTTTTCGAACGGCTCGTCTGAGTCAACCAGCCCCTCATCACGCATCACCTTATGGAAGAACCTTGCATACAACAGGTGCAGGATGGCGTGTTCTTCGCCGCCAACATAATGGTCAACTGACGTCCAGTACTTGGCTCGCTCGTCGAGCATACCTTCGTGATAGTTATGGCTCGCAAACCTGGCGTAGTACCAGGAAGATTCCATAAACGTATCAAATGTATCAGTCTCTCGAATGGCAGCAGCCCCACAATCAGGACAGGTCGTCTCGTACCAGTCCTTCATCTTTTTGATGGGAGAGCCAACGCCTTCAAACTCCACGTCAGTGGGAAGTACCACGGGCAGATCTTCATCGGGCACAGGAACAGGACCACACTGGTCACAATTAATGATGGGGATCGGGCATCCCCAGTAACGTTGTCGTGAGACTCCCCAGTCGCGTAACCGGTAGTTGGTTTGTTTTTCGCCGCAATTTTTCTTAACCAGTGCGCCGGAAATCGCGGCGAACGCCTGGTCAAAATCCAGCCCGTCATATTCACCAGAGTTAACCAGTAATCCGCGCTCGGTAAACGCTTCAATCTCCAGATTACATTCACCCTGGCTGCTTTTTGCTGGTGCAATGACCTGCTTGATCGGCAGCTTGTACTTCTTTGCAAACTCCCAGTCCCGCTGGTCATGTCCTGGAACTGACATGACGGCACCGGACCCGTATTCCATCAAAACAAAGTTGGCAACCCAGACGGGCACCGCCTCACCGGTAATTGGATGGATGACGTTAAGGCCGGTAGGCATCCCCTGCTTTTCCAGCTTTGCCATATCCGCTTCTGCAACTTTCGTCTGATTGCAGTCATCAAGAAATGTCCGTAATTCGGGACTATTCGAGGCAGCAGATACCGCCAGTGGATGCTGGGGCGCTACGGCAAGATACGTCACACCCATCAAGGTGTCGGGACGTGTGGTATAGACCGAGACAGACTCATGATCGCCCCGTTGAAATTGGATCTCGACGCCTTCAGACCGACCAATCCAGTTTCGCTGCATCGTCTTTATTTTGTCAGGCCAGCCAGGGAGCTTATCCAGGAACTCGAGCAACTCTTCGGCGTAGTCAGTGATCTTCACAAACCACTGCGCGAGTTCGCGTCTCTCAACCAGCGCATCGGACCGCCAGCCGCGGCCATCAATGACCTGTTCATTGGCGAGCACTGTCTGGTCAACCGGATCCCAGTTGACGAAAGCGGCTTTCTTGTAAACGAGGCCTTTTCGAAACAGGCGGGTAAAGAACCATTGCTCCCATCGATAATATTGCGGATCGCAGGTTTCAAACTCGCGACTCCAGTCAAAGGCAAACCCGAGCGCCTTCATCTGGGTGCGCATGTGCGCAATGTTCTGGTAGGTCCATTTGGCCGGTGGAATGTTTCTTTTTATTGCCGCATTTTCTGCGGGTAAACCAAAAGCATCCCAACCCATCGGCTGCAGTACATTCTTTCCCTTGAGTCGCTGAAATCGGCCAATCACATCACCCAGTGTGTAGGTTCGAACGTGCCCCATGTGCAGCTGGCCACTAGGATAGGGAAACATCGCCAGACAATAGAATTTCGGCTTGTCACTGTTCTCTGTGACTTCAAAGCTGCCGTTGCTGGCCCAGTAGGCCTGGACCTCTCGCTCTATCTCGGTATGACTGTATTTAAGTTCGCTCATGGCTTTGTCTGGCTTTCCCTGCGTGAAAGTCGGTACGTCAAAAAACCCGCAATTCTACATGATGCCATTGGCAGGGCATATCACTGATCTCGCCGCAGGCCGGCAATAACCACCAGCAGCAGGCTGAGACATAGAACCGGATAGCTGCCAAATTGACTGAAGGGCGTCGACCCGGACCGAACCTCAACCTCTCCCCGAAGGATTCCGGCCTCGAACTGAGGCAGGCTTGCCTGCACTGCGCCGCGATAGTCCACCAGGGCTGTAACACCATTATTAGTGGCCCGAATCATCGAGCGGCCGTTCTCAAGCGCTCGCATCCTGGCCATCTGAAAATGTTGCCATGGCCCGATAGACGAACCAAACCACGTATCGTTGCTGACGGTCACCAGCATGTCCGGAGATTCGACGGACGACCTGACCAGGTCCGGATAGACCACCTCATAACAGATCGACAGTGATAACCGATTACCACCTGCTATAAGCGGCTGCTGTTCAGCTGGACCTGTCATATTATGGGACATCGGGAGGTTGAAAAAACCAATCAGGCCACGAAGATAATCTTCAAGGGGAACATACTCACCGAAAGGCACCAGCCTGCGTTTGATGTACTGCCCCTCACCTTCACCGATAACTACTACCGTGTTCTGGAAGCCTCCGGATTCATGACGATCCGGAATGCCAAGCAACAGGGCAGACCCTGACATTGAGGCGCGCCTATCAAGATCTTCCAGGACATCCGCCGCCTGCTCATGAAACAGCGTAATCGCCGCCTCCGGCCATACCACCAGGTCACGGCCCCATTCAGTCTCACTGGCGTTCCGATACAGGTCAATAATTGGCTGGCGATTGTATGGGCGCCACTTCACATGCTGGTCTATGTTTCCCTGAATCAGAGAGACAGACACCGTTCGCTCGTGACGGGTAAAAGTCAGATAACTGGCTGCAAAACTCACCAGAACCAGCGTGATCCCTGGTAGCGACATCCGCCAGGATCGTTGCTCTGCAGCAACATACAGACTCGTGCCTACAAAAACCGCAACAAGACTGACGCCAAACACACCGGCCACCGGTGCAATGTTTTCCAGCGGCGTGCCCATCGCCCCGTAACCAACAAACAACCATGGGAACCCCGTAAGGAACCAGGATCGAAACCATTCCTGAAGTACCCACAGCCCCGAGAAAGCAGAAGCCCCTAACATTCCCGGAACCCTGAAATATCGGGCATAGAGAACAGCCTGGGGCACACAGGTCAGCGAATACGCAAGGACAAAGAGAAGAACCAGCATCCCCGAAAGGGGCACGGACGCGTTACCATAGTCATTGATCGAAAAAAATATCCAGGATACGCCGACCCCAAAGAGACCCGCGTTATAGAGATAAAAGCGAACGATGGTGCGCCTGACAGAGCCTTTCTGCGTTGCCACATACAGGACGACAGGGGAGGCGAAAGCCAACGGCCAGAATCCCACAGGAGAGAGACTAAGGGAAAATAATGCACCGCCGAGCAGAGCGATAACATCCAGAATACTATCGCGCCAGCGGTGGGGCTTCGAACCCGACACGGCTAGTTCGATTTGGTCATTTGCAGAAGATGAACCCGCCGACCATCGGCATTCAGAACCTTGAACCTGAAACCTTCCACAGAAACCTGCTCATCTCGTTTCGGTAGATGGCCAAAACAATTGGTAACAAGACCACCAATCGTGTCGAACTCTTCCACACTGAACTCGGTCTCAAACTGTTCATTGAAATCTTCAATCGGCGTCAGCGCTTTAATCGTGTACGAGCCGTTGGTGTGCTTATTGATAAAGCCCTCTTCCTCAAAATCAAACTCGTCTTCGATATCACCGACTATCTGTTCCAGCACGTCTTCAATCGTCACGATGCCACTTATTCCACCGTATTCATCATAAACAACGGCAAGGTGATTGCGGGTCGCACGAAACTCCTGCAACAGCACATCCAATCGCTTGCTTTCAGGAATAGACGTTGTCCGTCTCAGAGAATCACGGAGGTTGAACTTCTGTTTCGTGTTTTTTTGCGCCAGCGGCAGCAGGTCTTTGGCGAGCAGGATACCGACGATTTCATCCTGATTTTCACCAATAACAGGGAAACGCGAGTGACCGCTGCCGATCACCAGTGGAAGAAACTCCTCCGGGTCCTGGTCAAGGCGAACAAAGACAACCTGTGCCCGGGGAATCATGATCTCCCGAACCTGCATATCAGAGACTGAAAGCGCACCCTCAATAATGCTGAGCGCTTCACTATCAAGTAAGTCACGTTCCTGCGCGGAACGGAGTAATTCAAGCAGTTCAGAACGCGAGCTTGGCTCGCCGTTCAGCGCCAGGGAAAGCTTTTCCAACCAGGATTTTGAACTGTCCTGATCACTCATAAGGGGCTCCCATTCCTAGTCTTGCCAACAAGTCTGTCTCCATGTGTTCCATCCGGATTCGTGCTGCCTCTTCCATGTGATCGTAACCTAACAAATGCAGTAAACCATGTATCAACATATGGGCATACCGATCAGTAAAACCCATACCATACTGATCTGACTCAGCTTTAACTACCTTGCTGCAGATCACAATATCGCCTAAAAATTCGACTTCCTCGACCGACATACCCGCCGGAAACGAAAGCACGTTGGTCGCATTTTCCCGGCCGCGATACTGGGCATTAAGCGATGCAATCTCCTCTTCACCCACAATGCGTACTGACACTTCAGATGCCTGCCGATCAAGATTATCCAGCGCGAATTCAAGCCAGGATGCTACCTGTGCCTCGTCGGGTTCCCCTGAAAGCATCTCAGCGCTTCGGGACACTTCCACCTCGTGCACCAGACTAATGCCGCTCGTCGCTGGCTTCAGCTTTGCCATAGGCTTCCACTATCCTTTGCACCAACGGATGCCTCACCACGTCTTTCACGCCGAAGTGGGTGAACGAAATTCCCTTTACTTCGTCGAGCACGATCAGTGCATGTTTCAGGCCGGACAATGTCTTTATCGGCAAATCGATCTGGGTAATGTCCCCGGTAATCACCACGGTGGAGCCAAAACCAATACGGGTAAGAAACATCTTCATTTGCTCCGCCGTCGTATTCTGGCTTTCATCAAGAATAATAAATGAGTCATTAAGCGTTCGCCCTCTCATAAACGCCAGGGGCGCTACTTCAATGACATTGCGCTCAATAAGCTTCTCTACTTTCTCAAAACCCAGCAATTCATAGAGCGCGTCGTAAAGCGGCCGAAGATACGGGTCAATTTTCTGGGCCAGGTCGCCGGGTAAAAAGCCCAGTTTCTCGCCGGCCTCTACCGCCGGTCGAACCAGAAGAATCCTTCTGATTCTCTCCTGCTCCAGCGCCTCGACAGCACAGGCAACCGCCAGATAGGTTTTACCCGTTCCCGCAGGACCAATCCCGAAATTGATATCGTTGGATCGAATCGCTTCAACATATCGAATCTGGTTGTCGCCTCTCGGCTTAACACTCTTCTTTCTGGTGCGGATGAGGTTCTGGTCTTCGGCGTCGGGATCAAGCAGCGCTTCCACCCCGGATTCCTGCAGGAAAAGATGCACAACTTCAGATGTCAATTTCGTACCACCGATGACCTCCCGGTAAAGACGGTTCAACAACTCGCCCCCCGCGCGAACGACATCGTTCTCACCAATCAGCTGAAAATCATTCCCCCGGTTGTTGATGGTTATTCCAAGGCGTTGTTCAATCTGCTTCAGGTGCGCGTCAAGTGGCCCGCAGAGTGTGGCAAGTTGAAGGGAATCGTTTGGCTCCAGGGTGACCTGGTGAGGCTCAGGGGTTCGCAAATTCATATTGAGTTGGTTTCGGGTTGACTAGTTTATACCTTCAAATCAGGCGGGAATAGTTCAAACAAAGGTTCAAACAAATACTCAAACAATTGTTCAACCAATAAGTTGGCCACGCAGCGAATTGGGCAGGGCTTCACCAATTTCGACATCTGCAAAGTCGCCAATCAGCGCGTGATTGGATGAGGCAAAATTGACCACGCGATTATTCTCGGTTCTTCCCTGGAGCTGTCCTGGATCCTTCCTGGAGAGACCTGTGACCAGGATTCTCTGAACCTGTCCAACCATCGACTCACTAATCCTCATTGCCTGGCCAGCCAGGCGTGCCTGCAAAATCGCCAGCCTTTCTTTCTTGACAGACATGCTTGTGTCATCGGGCAAATCTGCGGCAGGTGTCCCGGGGCGCGCACTATAGATAAAGCTAAAGGACTGGTCGAAACCAATTTCTTCGATAAGCTTCATGGTGGCCTCGAAGTCAGCGTCGGTTTCGCCGGGAAATCCAATGATAAAGTCGCTGGACAGACTGATACCGGGTCGCAGCTTGCGTAACTTCCTGATCCGGGATTTGTACTCGAGCACCGTATAACCCCGTTTCATTTTCGCGAGTATGCGGTCAGAGCCACTTTGAACCGGCAGGTGCAAATGGTTCACCAGCTCCGGCACCTCTGCGTAGACGTCGATCAATGAATCACTGAATTCCATGGGATGCGAGGTTGTATACCTGATTCGATCCACACCATTGATATCCGCCATCAACGAGATCAGGTAAGCAAGATCCGCGACCTGATCGCCCTCCTGCAGGGATCCTCTATAGGCGTTCACATTCTGGCCCAGCAGGTTGATCTCCCGGACGCCTTTCTCAGCAAGCCTCGCGACCTCCCTCAGTACGTCCATCAACGGTCTGCTGACTTCCTCACCGCGGGTATAAGGCACCACACAAAAACTGCAATACTTGCTACAGCCTTCCATAATGGAGACGAATGCGCTTGGCCCATCTACCGACGGTTCAGGCAGACAGTCAAATTTCTCAATCTCCGGGAAGCTAATATCAACCTGGGGCTTTTTAGTTGAATTGGCCGCCGCGATCAATTCGGGCAACCGGTGCAGGGTCTGTGGACCAAAGATCACGTCTACAAAGGGCGCACGGGCACTAAT
>Ga0222633_1000935_pt1 | contig 19306 bp, 22 predicted proteins | sample AntAcemetageno48_FD_179816 | JGI IMG/M metagenome (GOLD analysis project Ga0222633, IMG submission 179816) | Saline water microbial communities from Ace Lake, Antarctica - #48 | ecosystem: Environmental > Aquatic > Non-marine Saline and Alkaline > Saline | place: Antarctica: Ace Lake | collected...
AGTTTGGCCAACGAAGTTTGATCCAGTTGGGACATAAATCTCTGAAACGCCATATCCTTTGCTAACGGTCAGTCGTTGACGGACATCGATTTCCGGAAAGTCTACTTGGGCGGCGATATAATCAATCACCGCTCCAGCGATATCGAGGCCAGTAGCCTTTTCGATACCTTCAAGTCCAGGGGATGAGTTGACTTCCATGACCTGGGGACCTGTCGCACTCTCCAACATGTCGACACCAGCGACTCTTAAACCAAGAATTTGTGCCGCTCTGACCGCTGTCTCAGCATATTCATCAGTTAACTCCACAGCTTCGGCAACGCCGCCTCTATGGACGTTGCTTCTAAACTCTTGGCCTTGTGCCACGCGACGCATAGCAGCGACAACCCGGTCACCTACCACAAATGCTCGTATGTCTTTGCCTTTGCTTTCAGCGACAAACTTTTGAATCAGAACGTTTTGTTTTTGGCTTTGTAGGAGTTCGATAATTGATTCGGCAGCTCTCATCGATTCGGCAAGAAGTACACCGATTCCCTGGGTACCTTCGATTAGCTTGATAATGACTGGGGCGCCACCAACCCTTTCAATGGCGGGAATGACATCTTTTTTGTCTCGAACGAAAGTTGTTCTTGGAATACCAACATGGTGCCGGCTGAGTATCTGTAGGCTTCGTAACTTGTCTCGCGAGTTGATAATACCGTGTGCGGTGTTTGCGCAGAAAATGTCCATTTCCTGAAATTGTCTGACCACAGCTGTACCATAGTAGGTGATCGAAGCGCCGATACGAGGCAGTACAGCGTGATACTCACTCAACATCTTTTGTCTGTAATAGAGATCAGGCAAGCCTTTTTGAAGATCTATCGCGAACTTCAGTGTATTCAGTACTTTCACTTTGTGACCGCGCTGCTTCGCGGCTTCTTTAAGGCGGATCGTGCTGTAAGCACGGGGCCCGCAAGATAAGATTGCCAGTTTCATTCGTCACCTCTTTGAATATGGGCTCCGTCCGAGAACGGAATAGTCGTTTGATGAGTAGAAGACTAATGATGCGCATGTAAAGTCGCAACATTGGTCTATTTATTTATCCGTTCGTTATCGCCCTCTTCCATCGAATCAATGGGCTACTCTAGACTGTTATCGATATAGAGTTGGTGAATCTGCTGATCAATATCGAGGCGTTGGTAGGAGTCCGACAGCTGAGATGTGTTATCACAGAAGTCTGAAGAAGCTTCTCAGTAGTTAACCATTGATCACGGGATCGCACCGGTCGCGCATTGTTCAGCACTGTATTCTGGCTGTGAATGGAAATTAGCCTGCCAAAATCGCTCGATAAATGTGGTGTTTAGATGGTGAGAGAAAATTTTAAACGTCCATTAGATGCGTGAGCACGGTTTCGGGGGAGCGGCCTACATCAAGAACAACGTAGTTTAGCACAGTTTCCGTCGCTGACACTCACGACACTTTATAAGTGAAACCAAACTCTTCATACATTTAGTGATCTGATGAATTCAAGCCGAACCCTAGAGCGGTGTTCGTGATGCCACTGCTTACGGCGTGAGTTGTCCGCAGTTGATCGTCGGCGATGGAGGCTTTCGAGATGCGATATCGGCTGGTCTGGGTCCATGCTGGTGCTCATAGGTTTGGTTCGTGCACTAGTTATCCAGGAGAGGAGCTTGCATAAAAAGCTGTTGTGCTCGTTACGATCAATTATCGATTGGGTCCCCTTGGGTTTTTCTCTCATCCAGAGTTGAGTGTAAAGGCGTCATTATTGATGGCTACTGCCAGGCCCAAAACCCGCGGCCACTGAATTTGCCGTATATCCCGCACCTAACGGCTACAAAATGGTGCAATTTTCAAAACAAATGTGTGACGATTCACTGTTTGGCGCGCCGATTCGAGCGGTCGCTCAGGCTCTTGCCGATCAAGGTAAAAACTGCTTTGCGTACTTCTTCACGAAAACCCCTGAAGGCGATACCGAAAGTGCGTTAGGAGCCTTTCATGCGATGAAAATTGGTTTGGTGCAGTAGTTAGACATATTAGTATCGTCAGAAGGGCGAGAGTTACGGTGCCGACGGCCAATTACTTTTGAGCGCGGAGGAGGAGAACGAGCAAGCCCCAGATACGGCCTATGCAAATCCGCTAAATCTGAGAGACATCCTCAAAGTGGGTAAGCGTTGAGACCTTGCGGAATATCCATCTGGCAATTTCCCGCTTCACAGCAAAAGGTTTTTCCTGCGCCATCCAATGGCCGGAGTCGATGATGACTTCTCTCAAGTTGGTACACAACTGCCGCATGTATTCCCATTGGCTGGCGGGGAATTGTCCGACGGGATAAACGTCGCGGTCTACATACTCGACCAGCATACCCAAGCCTCTTTCAAGTGTGGCGTAAGGTACGCACAGATTGGCAACTGCATGGCAACGATCAGGATGATGACTTGCCATAACCGCGCATATCCGGCGCAATGGCTCTAAATCCCAGCGCACCAAAGAACGGTAGCTGATGTCGCCAGGATAGTGATAATTCAGGCCAGCTGTGGGTAAAGATGATCAGTGGCCCATCGGCGGGACCAGCCGCGAGGTAATGAGTGGTGTGCCTGCCGGAGTGATGGAAGTGTTATTCAACGGATAAGGTGGTCATAGTAATTGGGTTGTCCTTTCGTTGGGGTGGTGAGGTACTAGTTTTATCCGACTATTCCGAGGAACAAAAAAATATTCAATTCTCTGCAATATTTTCCCTCTTCAATCGTTTTAGATTAGAAGGAGGCGCGAATGAGTGACGATTTACGTTCATTGCTAACATATGAACGTCGCAAGTTGATCAACTACGTTCGAGCTCTATTATCTGAAACTGCATCTCTGGATGCGGAGGATGTTGTGCAAGACGTATTGGTCAAACTTGTCGAGAGACGGGATAATTTGCCGCCACTCGAGCGCTTGGGCGCATACACTTATCGTGCAGTGCGGAACCGAGTGATCGATAAACAGCGGGGCGGGCGTGACATAAGTTCGTTAGACCGGCAGTGGCAAGGCGAGGCGCCGCTGTTTGATGTCATAGCCTCGAGCGGACCCGAGCCAGAATGGTTTGTTCAAACCGAACAAGGTCGTGTGTTGTTGTTTGAGGCCCTTGCGTCATTAAAAGACATAGAACGCGAAGTTGTGATTAGCCACGAACTTGAAGGTATCCCCTTTGAAGAATTGTCGATAAGACTAGGTGTCACGCAGAATACATTGCTCTTGCATAAGGCGCGAGGCATGAAAAAACTAAAGCTCTTCTTTTCTGTAATAAACGGAGGAATGTAATGTCAAAATCAGATTACAAGCGCTATAAATTTTACAAGTTTATTTCCTATTGGCTGGCTGATAATGTTTCTGTGGAACGCAACCATCGCCGATATTTTTGGTATTGCGGCGATTTCGTTTTGGCAAGGCATAGGACTCTACTTTCTAGCTAAGCTGTTCTTTGGCTTTGGCTTTGGATCAGGTTCCGGTAGGTTTAAGTCGAAAGATGGTAAGTTTCGCTGGGCCAAGTTCAAGGATAAGTCCGTTGGTCATCAGAGCTTTCGGAAGTACTGGGACGAGGAGGGCAGGAACGCTTATGAGCGTTTCCGAAAAGACGAAAGTGAAGACCCAAACCATGAGTCTGGATAGCGATTGATTTTTGCTCATTAGGGCCTATAGTTGTTGTTGCTTGAATGAAGAGGTTGATTCAAAAACCATACATTGATACTAATGCTAGTCACTATTTGTTCAACGTGTGAGTATCGCTGTGAATTGGAAAATTTGGATAGCAGTTCCCATCCTCTACGGTTTTTTTTCACTCTGGTATTTCAGTTGGAGTGAACCAATTACTGCGGAAGAAGTTGATGGTTTTATGGAAGCCTTCAATAACGCAAAAGGTAGCAAACATACGGATGCCGCTACCTTTAGAGGGTTTCTGGAAGAAGATGATGGCAAAGAATTTGTCATGCTCAACCTCGTCCAAATTCATCAGGGAGATGTTACACATCCAATCTCTGGCGAGAAAATTCCAGCGAGAGAGCTGCTGAACGAATACTTCGGTCCTTTTGCTTTATCGTTATTTAGGCGTGGTGGCCACCCGGGTTTTCAGGCGAGAACGGTAGGGGGCAATGTTGATAGCTGGAACGCAGATGCCAATGTTGGTTTCGGTGTAACTGCCACGATGCGCTATCGAAGTCGTCGGGATCTGCTCGAGCTTGTATTGAACCCTGATTTTGCGGACGCGCACATTTACAAACTCGCTAGCATCGAAAGAACAATCTCTTATCCAACCAACATCATGCTGAGCACGTCGTTACGACCTCCTGTGTCTGTGCTATTGGTATTGCTGCTGCTTGCGTCCTTGGTTCAAAATATTTCGTTTGCGAGGCGGAAGACCTAAGCGTCACGAAAGATTGCGTGCCGTGATATGAACTGTCCGTGCTGGTGTCAGTGTTGAGGTTTACGTTACTCTGCGTGCACAATTTTTTGGCGGATCCTAATTGAGCTCTCTTAATACTCAAAACCTCCCACCTAGCCGATTTGGTTTTGGATGGACGGCGGTGCTATTGCTCGCTTTGGCTGCAGCAGTAGCTCAAGCCTTCGGTCGATTTAGCTATGGATTGCTATTGCCTGCGGTTCGAGATGACATGGGGATCACCAATACGTTAGCGGGGTTAATTGGTGGTGCGAATGTGGGTGCTTATCTGCTCGGCACCATGATTGTCGCTTGGGCCACGAGCCGGTTTCGTTTGCTTCACGTGCTTCGAGCTGGGTTGGCATTGGTGACGCTAGGTTTGCTGCTGGCAGCGTTTTCAAACTCTCCTTACCTGTTAGCAGCAGCATTGTTCGTTGCCGGTGTTGGAGGTGCTTGCGTTTGGATTCCAGCACCGATCATTGCGGCGGAAGCATTGTCTCCCGCCCGTCGCGGGCTGGCCGTTGGTCTCATGGGATCGGGGATTGGTATTGGAGTCTCCTTTGTCAGTCTGCTCAGTGGCAGTTTACGTTCAAGCGGGGGTGATCACGCTTGGGTTAATGTTTATCAGATCATGAGTGGCATTGGCCTCATTGTGCTGATTGTCCTGCTGATACTGGTTCGCCACAAACAAGCAACACCTGCAGGCGGTGCTGGCCTCGGTGGCTTTGGGGCGTTAGTGCGGATGACGGGTTGGAAGCCTTTCATTTTTGCCTATTCAATATTTGGGTTTATGTATTTACTTGTGATGGGTTTCCTCACCACGAGACTCGAAGATGATAGTGGTTGGAGTAGCAGCGAAGCCTCATTTGCTTTTACCTTAATGGGCTTCTCGATGATTTTTGGTGGCCCTCTGATTGTTTCGATCGCGTCGCGAATTGGCACGCGCTGGGCTGCGGTACTCGCCTTTGGTCTTTGGCCAATTTTTATTCTGATCGTGCTAAGCGGTATTCAATGGCCAACCCTGATTGCATGTGTTGGTCTTGGTTTTTTGTTTAGCGGTATTCCAACTCTTATGACCTTGTACGTCGTTGAGAACACAACTGCGCAGGGCTATGGGCCGAGTTTTGCAGCAGGTACATTGGCCTTTGGAATCGCTCAAACCGTTTCGCCACCCATCGGTGGTTTTATAGCCGATCTAAGTGGCTCTTTCGTTCTCGTGTTTTTGTTAGCGAGTTTGATGGGAGTTGCAGGCGTTATCGCGTCGCTTCAATTTCCGCCTCACAAAAGCTGATTGGATCCTGCGGCGAGACTTAACTTGGTCTGTCCGCCTAGTTGCAGCATTGGTTTCGGCATTAGATCCCGTACAACGCCTTCAAGTGCGCCATAAAGTTTGGCTGATCGGTTGCGGCGTCAGCACGAATTTTTTTCACATGGGGTCGCTCTTCCATGCGAGCACAATAACTATCCAGCCCGGGTACTTCCGAGAGGGGGTCCTTGTCTAAGAAGCGTATGCCGATACTTCGAACAATAGGCAAGTTTAGAGTTGCAGCGATGTCCGCTAGCGTGAACTGATCACCAAAAGCGAAGTGCTCAAAGCTGGAAAGTTTTGGCAGAGCTTTGACAGCTTTGTTGATGCTTGCCTCGAAATCTTTCAACACAGCTGGGTTGGGTTCAGTACCACCCAGTAGATTCGGAATCAGGCGACGCGCGACAAGCTCGAAGTAAAGCTCGATAAATTGTGACATCTCCTGCACCTTGGCAATGCCAAAGGGTGTATCTGGCAGCAGAGAAGGATCAGGGTGTGCCCGTTCGATATACTCCAGGATGGCGCGGGATTCACTGATGTAACCCTCTGGTGTTTCAAGCGCAGGCACCTTGCCGAGCGGGCTTTTGTCGAGATACTCCGGCCTGTACTTTGAACCCACCCCGGTATAAGACACCACCTCGTCAAACGGCACGCCTTTTTCTAATAGAGCCAGTTTGGGCACGTTGTAGTAGTTGCTAGAAGAAAATCCGTGCAGTTTGATCATCGTTAACTCGCCTTTTTGGTTGCTTGCGAAATTTGCCGTCAGTGTAACAATTCAATTCAGACGGCGCATGCCAAAGGACCTAAACATTACTGCCAGGCAATGCCTTTGGTTGGCAATATTGGCCATCGTTTCTGGGCTGAGCCGATGTATTGAGATAGGGTAATGCGAAATTGTGTAAACTCAAATTTGAGCGTCAACTATTGATCTGAAGGGATGCCACAAGCGTCGTTGCTTTCACCATGAATTGGATAGAGTTATGCAAGCAGAATGGATTGGTGAATGGCGTAAGCCAGTTAATACCGCGGCACATCAAAAAGGCGGTATCCACGATGATAATACTGCAACAGACCTTGGCTTCAGGGGCGGCACGGTTGCTGGCGCCATCCACATGGAACAGTTTCCGCCTCTTCTGTTGAGCGCATTTGGCCCAGATTGGTGGCGTTCAGGCACCTTATCACTCTATTTCAATAGCGCGACCATCGATCGGGAATCTGTTCGTTGCTTGATTGCGGCTCCCGAACAAGATGGCAGTATTCAACGCGTCAGCGTTTGGATGGAGAAAGAAGACGGCACAGTAGTGGCTTCCGGTACGGCATCCTGCGGTGGCCACGATGCAAAGTCGGAACTTAGGCAAAAGCTGGCGTCGATTCGACCTATCTCGGAATTACGTATCCTCAAGGATATTAAGGTAGGGGCAAAATGTTCAGAACAGCCAAGCATGGTGTCAGGTGAAAACCTTGACGCGCAGCTCAATGTCATCACAGAACCGCTAGACTGCTATTCAACTTCCGATGAATTTGGAGGCAGGGTATTGCCTGTGACCCAGATTCTCAGGGCTTTTGATCCGGCTGAACTCACTCTGGTGAAGGCTGTCAGACAACCTTATGTGGGCCTCTACGGCGCGATCGAAATAGAGTTCATCAGTGGCCCGGTATTGTCGGCAACCGAGTACATGGCGAGCGGTGAAATTGTCGGACTTTCGGACAGCCCACAAACAGAAATTCTCTGGCGCGACATGGTGCTGGGGAGAGACAAGCCTGTCGCAAGAATGCTGAAGATGGATCGGTTGATGAAAAACTCATCACCCCTTTGGACGTAAGTCACGGATTGGAAAAGTAAACCTAACCTCTCTGATCGGGCGCGAGTATAAAGCTCTGCCGTTGTTAGTGGTTTTTTAGGACCTCAATCAGGCGGCCAAGCTCATCATCTGGCAGACCGGCGACACTGAATCCAGTGCGGCTAATCACGTCAGAAAACCGTTGTTTGATTTCGTTCACAACATCATCGGGAGTCCCCACGATGGCAATGGTGTGGAGGATTTCATCAGAAATAAGGGCAGACATTTCTGCACTTTGCTGGCGTTTATTGAGCAGAGCGAGTTCCGTCTGGAGATCACCCCAACCGTGGATTTCGAGCACTGGCCGGTAGGCCTCGGTCGAGCCGTAAAAGGCGATCCTGTGACGGGCGACATCGACGGCACGAACCATACTCTGCTCATCAAGCCCGGTGGCAATGATGGGGGCGTAGTCCAGTTCGAAGTCATCCAAACTGCGCTCACTCCTGGCAAGGCCTTCCCTAATTGCCGGCAAGGTAACCTCTCGAATGTACTTTTCGGAAGAAAATGGATGCATGATCATGCCGTCCGCGACCTCTGCTGCAACCCTGGTCATGAGTGGGCCGGTTGCAGAAAGGTGTATCCTTGGGTATTGGACGTCCAGGTTTTCAGGTTTGAAGGTTGCTGGCATCAGTGTGTGCTGGTAATACTCGCCGACGTAGTTGAGCCGGTCGCCCTCGTACCAACAATCAAAAATGTCATACATGGCCTCGATGAATTCCTGCATCTGTCTTGCTGCCTTGTGCCAGGGCATGCTGAAACGGCGTTCGATATGAGGCTTTACCTGTGAACCGAGACCCAGTATCAGCCTACCGTCCGAGTAGGCATTGAGGTCGTGGCAGAGTGTAGCCATGCTCATGGGGTTTCGAGCAAATGCCACGGCGACCGAGGTCACCAGTTCTATCCGTTGAGTGTGCTCAGCGGCCAGAGTTAGCGGCAGGAAGGGGTCGTGATTAAGTTCTGCAACCCGAACACCGTCGTACCCAAGCGCTTCGGCTCTTACTGCTTGTTGAGCTACAGTCTTAAGATTGGCTGAAATATTGCTGTCTACTTTCATACAATGTGTTTGTGCTGGTTAAAGACCGTAACACTAAGCGATTGTTCGCCTAGCATCCAGTCAAGCGCTCACCGCCTATCGCCAAACAAAGCCTGACCGTGTCTGAAGCAACTGTTGCCCGCTAAAATTCTACATTATTCAAATCACTGATCTGTGTCTTCGCGGTGTTGGTGCGCCGTCATACGGTGATCCAGTTCTTCTGTCGCCAGCGTGATGCGGCGCGACAGCATGGTCTGTCGCCAATCATCGCGATCAGAGAAATCGATCATCATCAGGGTTTCGGTGCAACGACTCATCAGGCTATTACCTAGCATCTCATCGTCGCCGCCGAGTTCTCTCGTTGGCAGATTGGTGGTGAGGAATGTCGCCGATAAAGACAACGCGGGCTTTCTCGAGAGACGCCATCGCTATTGAGCGAGTGCTCAACCCAAACTGTGATTCATGGTGTGCGGCACACTGGTCCGGATTTCCTTGCCGTGCAGTTCGTGGTCCCTGATTGCCTTGAAGGTCTCCTCAATCACCTCCTTCCCTCCATCGCCGGCGTGGTAGATATTGGACAGCATATACAGGGTTCGCGTAGCAGCCTCGGTGAAGACGAACACTGTGTCGACGAACTGGTTGTCCTTGAAGGTGGGCGGGCGGGCGCCATCAAAAATCAGTTCGCAGTTTTCGAAGGTGCAGTTGTGGAAAGACTTGTCGTGCAACTCGATGCGTTCGCCTTCGAAAGTTTGATCCGAATAGTGCATATCATGAGCCTCTTTAAATCCGTTGAGTCAATCATTGTCCTCCTCCAGCGACCAAATTCAAATGCAATTGGAAGGTTTGGTCTATTGTGTGACTTCTTCTGCGCACCAGGAGGTCAGCCTCAACGGCTGCATACGCAGCAGAGTCGGCGGGTTCGCCAGGACTGGGGTGTGCTCATATTGGGGATACTTGCGTTCAAGATGGGTCACTGCCTTTATCGCGGAATCATGCATTTCCATTGAAGTGTCGTTTATCAAAATAATTGAGATTTGGAGATCCGCTCGAATCCACCATAACTGGCTCCAGTCATCGGAATACTTGTCGATGATCAAACTTGCCCTGCTATTTGTTTCAATATTACGGATACGTTTCAGTTGTGAGTTCTGTTTGGGTTTGCCATCGACCGGTGACCAGAAACATCCGTCCAGCCAGGTAAATACAATCGGTACCTGATGCGGGCTACCATCCTGGTTGATTGTTGCAAGTCTTGCGATCGTTGATTCTTCAAAGAGTTTATCAATAACCGGCGCTGAAATTTTCAAGCATTGACCTCCTTAGAGTGCGGGAGCAGTCTGCGGTCCTGCGGTACCGGAGTAATGAGCTAGTGCAAGATGACGCGCCTGGCACAAAGACATTCGATGACCTGAGCTTACTCCTGTTGCTTATGAGGATAGGTCGCAAACTGCCTGATGGCCTTCGATTGATCGAACTCGCCAGTTAATGCACCTGTAAATACAACCCGGAACAGCTCCTCACGCATGAATGCTCAGTAACCTCACGCAGGGTTCAATGTACGAGGATAACAGAATCGATACGGGCGCCGTCAACACCGATAGAACGGGCAGGAAGTGGCAAAGCTGTCACTTCTATTTGAAAGGTCGTTGACTTGGTCTTATTAAAATCTAGCGCTACTTCTCGATAAGTTTGCGGCTGCAAGTTATTCATCGAGCCGAGGAGGCGTACTGAAGTCGTTAGGTAGGTGTAACCACCTTGGGAAGCTCTCAGGTCATTGGCTGAAAAGCACTCTATCTGCATCTATTGATAGTGCTGTTCGAGGACCGTTGCGTTGGATTGCTTCTGATTTTTAGCTTCATTTCTTCTAATAGCCAATTGCTTATTCACCAATAGCCTATTGAACCGCTGGACTTAGGGACTGATGAGGCGTCGAATAGGAAAAACATGTCGGAGGTGATCATGCCACTGAGAGCTCTGAGTCATTTTTTAGATATATCAAAAGTCCCATATCGATCGTACAACCACCCCCCGACTTATTCGGCGCAGGACACCGCGCGGCTCATGCATATCTCTGGGCATGAAGTAGCCAAAACCGTAATCCTGCGACTCGATGGTCGTCTGGTTATGGCTGTCCTGCCAGCCTGTGAAATGGTCGATCTGGATAAGTTTCATGACATGGCAGGTGCCATGTGGGTCGAACTGGCGGATGAAGATGATCTGGAACATATTGCACCACTGTGCGATGCAGGCAGCATTCCCCCGATTGGTAACCTGTTTGGGTTACCGGTTTATGTTTCGGTTTCCCTGGCTCTGGACGAGACAATTGCCTTTAATGCCGGTAACCACACGGAGGAAATCCGAATGTACTTTCGGGATTTTGAGCGGCTGGTTCAACCCCGGGTAATGGATTTCTCCAGGGCGCACTGGCAATGAACGAGTACCAGCCCCTCGAATCGATTAATCTGGGCGAGACTACGACGTTCGTTAACCCAAGCCATACCGTTGCTAATATGAACTCGCCGGCACTGCTTTTCATGACCGACTTCATTAAGGTGCACCCGGTTATCGTTCCTGAGACAACGGAGGTAGATGTTGCGCTGCGCATCATGAAAGAAAGTCATGTAAGGCTGCTTCTCGTCAATCGAGACAAGGAATTTTCGGGTATAGTGAGTGCTACTGACATCAATGGCGGGAAGGTGCTCGCGTATATGGCGAATAGCCAGCTTAGCCGTCGCGATGAAGTATTGGTGCGGAATGTTATGACCGACAAGGAGCATATTCACGGTTTGGATTTCGAGATGTTGTGTAACGCCTCGATCGGTGATGTCCTCGAAACAATCAAGCATCTCAACGAGCAGCACGTCCTGGTGGTAGAGAAGTACAAGGCATCGTGCGGTGTTAGGGGGCTATTTTCCACAACTGACCTTGTCAAAGCGCTAAGAGTCAGTTTTGATGTCGAGCCTCACGCTAAAACCTTTTTCGAGCTAGAACAGGTAATCGTAAAACAGGTCTCGCGCCACTAGCTCTGCCTTCGAGCAGACAACTTTTCAAAGTGTTTCATTTCAACCATTTTTTTGATTTTGGTGTTTCCAGGTTTAGCCATAAAGTCCGGCAGAACAGAACCCTTCGGGTACTTCTATCCGGTACACAAGGTGTCGTAAAACACCAACCGCCAACGTTGGACCTTCTAAGAATGCTTTAGGCTGAGTCTTCTCACAACGTGTCTCAATCTCGATCGTTATATTGAGTTTCTGTTTTCGGTGGGCATAAAACGACTATCACAGTCTATATTGGGGATATTAGGGACCTTCTAAAGAGAAGTTTGGGCAACTCGTGACCCGTAGATAGTGGCATTTACTTCAGGATCTCCCAGTACACCAGGGCTGAATTCGTACACGAACACACCCATGATTCGCAGTGTATCGCCTTGAACTGGCGTCACTCGATGAAGTGAATTACATCCTTTGAAGATACACAGTGCGCCAGGTTCTCGCCCAACCGAAACGATAGTGTCATCTCGTTGGCCATTTAGGACGTCGCCGACATGATTGTAGTTTTCGTCTGGCAGCGAACGCGTCTTTGGTGACATCTGGAACTGACCGCCTGAATCGGCAGGCTGGATCATGAGGGTCATGGTGAATGAGTTGTCCGAATCGAAGTGCCAGGACGATTCATCGCCATCCTGATAGCAAACGTAATTTGCTGGCTGGTAGAGGTCTTCGTTGTCGAACAAGGACCCTTCATCAACGATCTCAGCGACCAGGTCGCGAACGAAATCAGAATGGTAAAACTGTTTGAGAGGCGAGTCGTCCGTAACCTGATCGTAGGCAATCATTTGTACGCTCGACCTGTCTTGCATATTACGTGGATGGTCCTTGGCAAGTGAAGCGTCGGTTTGCCGATGTAGGTAACAGTTTCTTAGAGAGTTGTTATGATTTGCGTCTGGCAGAAGTTGTTTTGCTTCAGCGGCTAGCGCTGTCAGCGCTTGCGGCAGGACGAGATCCGGGATGACACAATAGAGTTGTCTCTTAAGGTCAGCTTTGCACTGATCGACAATGGCGCGGCGCTTTGGGTTGTGCCGGTCATTCAGTGGGTAGCGTTCGAGGTTCAGCAGATTCTCTATGGTCATAAGAGTGCCCAACTATGTATCTGATCGGCTGATACTACCGCACCTATCTTTGCTTTGATAAAGGTTTAATTAGCCCGGCTGTGCCCGGCTTCGCGCTGATAACAAAGTGTAACCCCACCAGAAAAACATTAACAACAGTGGCGCAACGGCGATCAGGTACAACACACCGGAGTCACGAATTAATTCGGTGAAGAGGTGAGCGCGAGCGAGAAAGAATGAAACTGAAGCCATGAATAGTGCAAAACACATGCGCCATAAATGACGAACGATCTTGCTGGCTCTTGAAACGTCTTTTGTTACAAAGAGCCTGATGTCCCCAACTAGTGCTAGGCCAACGATTGTTCCGAAGACATAACCTATGCCAACAGGAATGTCTGGCCGACGATCTCCAATGGTTGCGAGATACCACTCCAAGTAAAAATAACTTACTACGAGTGCAATGGCCGCGCCCATCATAGCCAGATCAACTTTGCGTGATACTGGGTTAAAGGTCATCCATGAGGTTAGCACCAGGTAACACACCAGTGCGCCGGAGAGCATGTCGCCATTGCTCGCTACATAGGCCAGGGGGGCGGCACTGATACCCATGATGAGCATCGAAACTACAAAGATTTTACCGCTGAGCCGGTGATTTGGTCTGCCTTTCTTAAATGTTAAGGCGCAAGCACCGGCGACCAGAGCGATTGCCGCAGCCACAATATGTAGACTTAATAGAGTAGACATTTTATGCTCCTTAGCATCTTAAACGTACACTGTACGCAAATTATACGTACAGTGTACGTGTGTCAAGCCGCATAACACTGGTTACCTAAAGGTGAGCAAGATTCCAAACAAAACAGACATAGCTCCAGCTAAATCCACGACAGGGTCGAGAGCTAAGAAGGCACCTGAAAAGGGCAGGGCTAAAGCGGTTAAGGGTGGCAAAGAACGCTTGAGCAGACTACGTATCGTGCAGGCAGCGATCGACTTTGCAGACTCTCAAGGACTGGAAGCGCTAAGTATGAGGAGTCTCGGTAAAGAGTTGGGCTTTGGGGTTATGTCGCTCTACAACCATGTAGACGGCAAGGAGGATCTGCTGGGCGCTATGGTTGATGTGGTGTCATATGAAATTGAATTGCCAGAGGATGAAAAGCTTACGGATACCTGGAAGGAAGACCTGCGTGGCTGCATGATTTCTGCATACGCCATGATGCGTAACCATCGTTGGGTATCGGGCTTATGGAATCGGCCACCCGGCGCTGGGAAAAATCGCTACCATGAGGGCGTATTGAGGATAATGAGAAATGCAGACATTCCTGAGGAACTAAGTTGTCGCGGCTTCCATGCCCTGACGATGCACGTGGTGGGTTTTGCGTTGCAGGTTCTCGATCTACCGTTTTCGAATCAGAAAGAATTACGGTCATTAGGCCATAAAGCTTATGATGAGTTGGATGAACAGACATACCCTTATCTGCGCGAACATATTCGCTTCCACCTAGATGGCAGAGATAAGCGGAGTGACTTTAAATACATGTTAGATCTTATTCTTGATGGACTTGAAAGGGATTTTTTAGGCCATCACACTTAGGCACATACATCAGCGAAATTTTTCAACCAGCTGGGCAGACATTCCTACGAGTTTCGTCAACAGCTTCAGCAACCACCGCAGTGGCTGCGAATCTTTAGCTTTACGCGGCGGCATTTGGCTGATTGCGCAATACGCGACCGGCTCGAAGGCCAGTTAACTCTCCGTTTTCTACAATGATATTGCCATTACAGATGGTGGCGAGATAACCCTTGGATTTTTGAGTCAAGCGAGGTGTGTCGTTGGGGAAGTCACGAATTAACGTTGGCTGCCCTTCGATAACCTTGTCAACGTCAATGATATTCACGTCTGCCCGCATGCCGACGGCCAGGGTTCCTCGATCAGCAAACCCGAGGATACGAGCTTGTGCGCTCGTTAGCATGCGAATTGTCTCTGCAAGTGTAAAGGTGCCTTTTTCTCGATGCCAGTGCGAGAGCATAAATGTCGCCCATCCAGCATCGATAATTTGAGTCAGGTGAGCACCCGTGTCACCCAGGCTTGGCAAGATCCAATCATTCTTAAGAAATTCTTCCATGGCATCATAGTCATGATTGCCGAACCGGACATGAAACAGTGCTTCACCATTACTCTCAAGCATCACCCGTAGCCAGGTCTCGGCGGGATGTTCGCCAGCGGCTTTAGCGATAGCAGGTAAGCTCTGATCGGCGCCCTTGGTATATTGAGGTGATTCGCCATCGCCGAGCCAAAAGAAGTTGCTCACCCACGAATCAAGAGCAGGAGCGCTATTGCCGTCACTACCCATCTCGCTGGCTTCTTTGATCAGTTTGGCTCGAGTATCAACATCTTCAATGGCGGCTAAGCGGGATGGAAAATCGAGCTTGATGAGTTCGCTCCATGCCGGTGACATGAACATGATGTTGGTTTTAAGGCCAGACAAGAAGCCAAAGGATCGTGGCAGGGCGAGGCCGGTGATGTCGATGCCTTCAGCTAGCATGGATTCTATAGTGTCTTGGTAGGCGTTGGCCTTTCCGGGCCCGCCCGGAATGTGAGGTGCAGTAAAGATAACGCGAGTTTGGGCCGCTAAGGCCTGCTCGCGCAAGATTGCCAATTCTGTGTCGAGCCGAGAGTATTCCAAGACGTTTTGGACCAGACCGTTGTTGTCTCCGACGGCTTTGGCAATCGCTGCCATTTCTCGGGTTTTGGCGAAAGTTCCGGGAATACTGCGGCCGTCTGGCATCTTGTGGGCGACCAATCGACTGCTAGAAAACCCTATTGCACCTTCTGCGACCGATTTTCCGGCCAATGCAGCCATCTGGGCGATTTCATCATCGGTAGGTTCATCGTCAACACCTCGTTCACCCATGACGTAGGTTCGAATGGCGCAATGACCCACCATACCTACCAGGTTAATCGCCGGCTCTAACTTCTCTAGAGAATCGAGATATTCACCATAACTTTCCCAGTCCCAGGGGAGTCCTTTGAGGATGACTGAGCTTGGAATATCTTCTACCGACTCCATCATACCGGCCAGGTACTCTCGATCTTGTGGTTTACAGGGTGCAAAAGTCACGCCGCAATTGCCGATCAGCGCTGTGGTGACGCCATGCCAGACAATCGGCGTGAGGTACGGGTCCCATCCCGCTTGCGCATCTAGGTGAGTGTGAAGGTCGACAAACCCTGGCGTAACCGCATGCCCTTTGGCATCGATTTCTCTGGTGCCACTGCCCTCGACTTTGCCCATTGCGGCGATGGTGTCACCGTCGATGGCAACATCCCCGAGATAGGGTTCTGAACCGGTTCCGTCGACGATCAAGCCGCCACGTATGATGAGATCGTGAGACATGGTAAGGCTCCCCTATGAAGTTGATTAGTGATTTGATCGAGCAAATAGAGTACACCAATCGATATTTCGTGGGTAACTCATTTATTTTCTGGTTGCTGCCGGAGCCATTGGCTGAGCGGAATCAATCAATTGAGGGCTTAATGCTGTTTATGGCTGAATAGTGACACATGGCGGCGAGCGCGGGCGCGACGTCAAGCCGCCAGGCCAGGGCCACATCCCCATCAAAATTAGGATCTTTTGCTTCAACTGTTTCGATCAGAGTTTCGATCCACTCGTCATAGAGGACCGGCGGAATATCCAACTCTAGAGCGTTGTGTCTTTCAGTGATCATAACGATGTGATCAGATATGGTTCCGGTGGCGTGCATGCCAACTAGATAGTGGCCGGATTCTAAAAGCATGCTGGACTGGTGAGGCCTGTTCGTTTTGCTGAAGATGCGTTTGGCTGCCTCTGACCTTGCCGTAAAGCGTTCATAGAACTCGGCGAAAAACTCTTGGTCTGCTGGAGTAATATCCGGCCCTGGCCCTGGCGCCCGGGTAAAGCTCACCTCGCTCGTTCGGGGTAATGGGATTTCGATATAGTTTGCCACTTAAAAAACGGTAGCCGACGTTTAGCAGCAACTCAGACTGGACGTGGGCCCGAAACCATGTGGCGCCAAAAGCGGCGTTCCTCACCAAGTTTGAAGTTACCAGAAGCCTTATGTTGGACGGAGGCGTTGTCCCAGATCAATATATCGCCATGCAGCCAATCATGATGGCAACGTTGCGCATGGGCCTCAGCATGATCCTGCAAACCCTGTAGCAGCCTGTGACCTGCAGTCTTGGTCATATTAACAATGTGTTTTGCGCGATCTAAGTCAATAAATAGCGCTAGGCGCCCGGTAATTGGATGAGTGCGAATGAGCGGGTGGGTCACTTCAACCAGACTGTCCGCTTTACTTGAAGCTGCCCGCCGGGGAGGAAATGCATTGTCGTTATTGTGGGCATACAGAACCTGCAATTGTGAGAGTTCAATCTGTTGTGCTTGGGGCAGCAGATCAAACGCATGACGCATATCCATGAAATATGTTGGGCCACCTCCGGATATTGGTAAAGCGCGAGCGTGTAATATTGTTAGCTGAGCGGGGTCTATCGTGAACGTGTCATCGCAGTGAAAGGTCTCGAACAGTCCGGGCCGTTGATCGTCTAAGCCTCCAAAAGTTGTGTCGCCGAATTTCTCGCGGTCCTCCTCTGTTAGAACGTAGCCGGCGTCAATGTGTTGCAATCGAGGGCTGTATTGAAATGTCTTGCCAGCTTTCGTCCGGCCAATGGGTTCTTTTATCGGTCCGAAAATTTCTGCCAGTGCCTCGAACTCACTTAGGTTGAGTTTTCTGGCCATACGCAGACACAGTACGCCAGCCTCAGCTAGCGCTTCTCGCAATTGATTTGATTGAGAAGCAGATTCAGCTACATGAGTGGCTATGGGTATACTGAAGTCATCGTTACTGGGGGTGATTTGCAACATAGTAGTTTCACAAAGTTCGTCGCGATAAAAGCTTATCAGAAGTTGGTGGGTGTCGCGTTCACATTCGTCTAGATTGATCTACATCAACTGGGAGGATTTAGACTATCGTTTCATTCTTTGCCATTTCTTCCAGTTGTTGATCCTTTTCTTCCCAGACCCCATTGATCCATTGTCGGAAATCTTTCTTCAGGGTGGCGCCAGACTCTACATCATCACCTGTGCTTTCGAGAGGAACAGGCAAGCGTTCTATAACAACGCTTACGCGTTCAGTATGGCCGCTGAGAAATTCGAAGAACCCCGGTACGCCATCTGGATAATGAATAGTGACATTCAAGATACAGTCGAGTTTGTGGCCAAGAGAATTGATTACCAGAGCAGCACCGCCACCTTTCGGCTTCAGCAAGTTTTTATAGGGCGAATTTTGAATCACGTGTTTTGCCGATGTGTATCGAGTCCCTTCAAGGAAATTCAGGACCGCCACCGGCGTCAATTTGAACTTTTCACATGATCGACGAGTGGCATCAAGGTCCTTTCCCTTGAGCTCCGGATGTTTCTGTAAAAACTCCCGGGTGTATCGTTTCATGATCGGGAAGTCCAGAGCCCACCACGCGATTCCGATGACGGGCACATAAATCAATTGTTGTTTGATGAAAAATTTCTGCATAGGGATCTTTCGATTTAAGACTCGTTGCAGAATGACGATGTCTACCCAGCTTTGATGATTGCAAAAAACTAAATACCATTTTGATTGACTCAGGTCTTCTCCACCCCTGACGGTAACTTCAAGTTTCATGAATAGACCCAAAAACAGGTTATTACAGTCAATCCAAAATTCCGCTGCATTCATGGCTCGGCGCGTACACCAGGGTTCAGCTGATGCAGGCCCGACAAAACGGAGAAAGGCAAAAACATAAAGAGGTACGCACCAGAAGAGAGTATTGCCAATGACCAATATACTAGACAGCACTCCGCGGATAGGGTTGGGCAAAAAAGTGAGCAATCTTAGTTCCTTTCAATATTGCCGAATAATGGATGACTCACCGGTTATTAGCTTGGCGTGTAGGAGAGTAAGAAAGTATGGGGTCCAAGTAAAGTGTAAGAGTAACACCAGTATTGGTGGGGCGCTGAAGATATCAACTCATAGTATTGTTTTCTTTGGTCCAAGTGACCGAATCAGTTAGATTTAACGTCTTGTTCCAGTTGAAGCCCCTGTATGTCATTCACGAATATTGCTGTTGACCTTGCTGACCTGCCGACGTTCAAGACCGTCATCTACCGGCCGTTGTCTCCTGCCTACCCTGGCATTGTTGCAGCCCTCACGGCATTGATGTTCGGCACGGTTATTTTGATCTCCCTTCTGTCCGCATATCTGCTGAACTTTCCGCTATGGGTTAAACTGACTCTACCCAGCGCCCTACTGGTTATCGGAGCCCTGCTGACCCGATTCTCCTTGGCGAGCGCTCGAGTAAAGCGTTTTGCCATTCGTGAACATGACATCTTGTTCGAGTCTGGGGTGTTCTGGCGTTCACAGACCATTCAACCGCTGAATAGAGTCCAGCACGTAGAGATTTCGAGCGGTCCCATCGACAAGCGATTTGGGCTGGCAGAGATCCGCCTTTTCAGCTCCGGCAGTGGCTTTGCTACCTACGTCATTCCCGGACTGCCGACCAGGGTTGCAGAGGACCTGCGTGAATTTGTCCTGAGCCGCAAGGATG
>Ga0222633_1000936_pt1 | contig 19298 bp, 18 predicted proteins | sample AntAcemetageno48_FD_179816 | JGI IMG/M metagenome (GOLD analysis project Ga0222633, IMG submission 179816) | Saline water microbial communities from Ace Lake, Antarctica - #48 | ecosystem: Environmental > Aquatic > Non-marine Saline and Alkaline > Saline | place: Antarctica: Ace Lake | collected...
TTACACAGGGTGGCCAGTGGCGGCCATAGCCATCACGGGGGCCAAAGAAAAGGTGGAGAGCGCAATTCCAGTGCTCGCTCAGCGCCTCGTGCGCGTTGCCGCCACAATTGAAACACGACTAGGCGGCACTGGTGGAATCTGAGATCTCTGCGAATCCTTGGAATTCCAGAGCTGTCTCGGGTAACGCGCATTCTTGGGCGTCGAGAGAGCTACAGAGAGTTTCGGCGAGAGTTAGGTCGTTTCCGAAAGTTTTTCGCACACCCGCTTACGCGACACCTGAAGTGTTTCGGGACCATTACTCTTGGTGCTCCCGTAGAGGGCGTCATCGGAGAAGCGCGTGAGCCCCCTTCCGCTCAGGAATTTCCAGATAACTTTCCGACTTACGAGGGTTTCAGGAGCACTGCAAGACGCGACCGTACCGCTATATTAATGGTACTGATATCGGGGTTGACAAGCTGGGGCGGAAAATACTTTGGGCCGAGACATACCTAGCGAAGAGGGTTTTGTCTCGTTGCGAGGACTCTCTAAATCCTTCAATGACATCGACGCAGTCGCGAACCTTGACCTCGATATCCACCGAGGAGAGTTCTTCTCGATGCTGGGTCCCTCTGGCTCAGGCAAGACAACGGTCCTGAGGCTTATTGCCGGGTTCGAAACGGCAACTCGAGGAAGCATTAAAATTGATGGCGAGGACGTAACATCGTTCGCGCCTTTTGACCGCACGGTGAACACGGTGTTTCAGGACTACGCGCTGTTTCCCCATATGTCCATCCAGGAAAATGTCGAGTACGGGCTTCGTGCGAGAAAAGTCCCCAAAATCGAACGAGCGAAGCTTGCCGCCGAATCAATCGAAAGCGTTAAGCTTTCCCATCTAGCTTCGAGGCTGCCTCATCAACTTTCGGGTGGCCAAAGGCAGAGAATTGCTCTTGCCCGGGCACTAGTCCTGCGGCCGAAGGTTCTTCTTCTCGATGAGCCGCTTGGGGCTCTGGACAAGCAACTCAGGGAAGAGATGCAATCAGAGCTCAAAAACATTCAGAGAAGCTCTGGCATCACCTTTGTTTTTGTGACCCACGATCAAGATGAGGCAATGAGAATGAGTGACCGCATTGCAGTCTTCAACGCCGGGCGAATCGAACAACTTGGCACACCTCAGAATGTATACGAAACGCCGAGGACGGCCTTCGTGGCAGGGTTTCTCGGGGTGTCGAATTTGATCTCTGGAGAGAGGGCTCTTCGGCTGGTTGGCCGATCGGAGCTTGTCAACATTCGCCCAGAACGCATAGTGTTTCAGCCTGCAGGAGCCAGCCACCGGAAAGGGGAAACAGCGGTATCAGCGGTGATCAAAGAAATTTCCTACACCGGATCCAACACTATTTACATCGCTGAAACGGACGACGGCTCAACGCTGATATCGACCAGGCTCAACCAAGAATTGCCGGGAAACTTCACAGAGTACGTTCCTGGCCAGAATATTGTCGCCATATGGCAAAACCGCCATGTAGCGACAATTCCGAAATAGACCTGGCTCATAGCCAGACGAAAGGAAAGAAATGACACGCACAAAGGTAGGTGTCGCTTCGCTCATCGCGGTTTCGGCACTCTTACTGAGCTCATGCGCCACCAGTAACGAGGTCACGTTGGACGTCCCCGATGTCCCCATGATCGACGAAATTGGGGCATTTGAAGAAGAACTGAACATCATCAACTGGGCCGGCTTTGTCGAGCCGGCTTGGACTGACCAATTCACTACGGACACCGGCTGTACCGTCAACTCTCGGGTTGCTGGAACGTCTGACGAGATGGTCACTCTCATGAGGACGGGACAATATGACATCGTCTCCGCCTCTGGCGATGCCGCGCTCCGGTTGATCGTTGGTGGCGATGTTCAGCCACTGAACGTTGAACTGATTCCGAACTTCAGCGATGACATCGCCGAAGGAATGAAGGGCCAGATTTACGACACAGTGAACGGTAAGCCTTACGGTGTTCCCATCGGCCGCGGCGCTAACCTCCTCCAGTACAACGAAGATGTCACTGGTGGCGCTCCGGATAGCTGGGATGTTGTGTGGGAGCTTGACAGTCCCTATGCGGGCAAAGTAACCGCATACGACGCTCCTATTTACATTGCCGACGCAGCCGTGTACCTGATGTACCACAACCCTGAGCTCGGTATTGAGAACCCTTACGCCTTGGATGAGGCTCAGCTTGCTGCAGCCGTGGATCTGCTCAAGCAGCAGAACCAGATCATCGGTGAATATTGGTCAGATGCCGTGGCACAAATTACCTCGTTTGTCGGTGGAAACACGGTTGTCGGAACCTCTTGGGAGGTCTTGGCAAAATTTGCGGACACCCCAAGCATCAAAACCACCCTCCCCAAAGAAGGTTCCACAGGTTGGTTTGATGCGTGGTTGGTGAGCTCTTCAACCCCCAACGTCAACTGTGCTTACGCATGGATGGACTACACGAGCCAACCTGCAGTGAATGGAGCAATTGCCATGAACTTCGGTATGGCTCCGGCCAACATTGCGTTCTGTGCTTCCAGCCCAGAAGCCCAGGCCCATTGTGACCTGTATGCCGCTGAAGATGAAGAGTTCTTCGATCGCATTTGGGCATGGACCACGCCCATCGAGCAGTGCGTCGACGGACGTACCGACGTCAAGTGCACCAGTTTCCAAGACTGGACCAACGCTTGGCTGACCGTTAAGGGTTAGTTCCCGGGTGTGTGGCGGGGCCTCGACGGCCCCGCCACACATTAACCAAGCACAGCCTCACTGCCTGAACCGATACGAGCAGACATATGACCCAACAAATCGATCAAGCGCCTCCTCCGGCCAAACATTCGAAACCGATTTCTACTTTCCTTTTCCACAGGGAGAAATTCCGCCTTCTGGCGCTGTTGTCGCTCCCCATGACCTGGCTCGTGGGTGTGTACATCGTTTCGTTATTCCTCCTGCTGATAACCGCATTTTGGGTAATCAATCCCTTCACCTCACGAGTGAGTCCCGGGTTTACGCTGGACAACTTCATCAGCGTCTTCACTGTCCCTGCATACCTCTCAACGTCTCTTCGGACCCTGGGTATGGCGCTTGCTGTGACGGCAATATCTACCTTGTTTGCTGTTCCATTAGGCATTTTCATGGCCAAGCTCGCATCGCCACTGATGAGGAACCTCCTCGCCGTTGCAATAACTCTTCCCTTGTGGGCTGGATACCTCGTCAAAATTCTCGCGATGCGTTTGGTTTTCACCGAGAATGGCTTCATCAACTGGGCACTCGGACCCCTCGGTGTCGCTAGTCCCGGGTTCAATATGTGGGTGACGATTCTCACCCTGACCTACTTGTGGTTCCCCTACATGGCATTGCCCGTGTTTACCGCGATTCGACAGATTCCCAATAACCTTTTTGATGCTTCTGCTGACCTGGGGGCCAGTGGTTTCGGAACAATTTTTCGCGTTGTGGTGCCTCTGATAGTTCCCGCCATCATTGCCGGCTCCGTATTCACTTTTTCTCTAAGCCTCGGTGACTACCTGGCGGCAAGATTTACCGGAGGGTCAACGCAGATGATTGGGAGCATCATCGCCTCCAACATTAATCTCAATCCTCCGGTTGCCGCAGCTTTTTCCATGGTTCCTATAGCTTTCGTGGTTATGTATCTCATGGTTGCCCGCCGCACGGGATCTCTGGAGAGGATGTAGGTCATGCTTCAAGTCTCAAGGACCGCCAAGCTTACGATTGGCCTACTCGTTCTCATCGTCATCATTTTTCTTTATCTCCCACTTTTTGTGGTCGTTCTCAACAGCTTCAACAGTGCCGCGCTATCGGCTTGGCCAATTAGAGAGTTCTCCCTCGACTGGTGGATATTCGCCGCCACCTACGAACCTATCCGGATGGCTCTGCTGAACTCGGTGATTGTGGCCTCCGCCGCAATGGTGTTCGCCTCTGTACTGGGAACCCTCGTAGCCTTCGCACTCAATCGTCATGAGTTCTTCGGTAAAAGCACGGTCAACCTCTTAGTTGTTCTGCCGATAGCGCTCCCTGGAGTCGTGACGGGTGTGGCGTTCTCCAACACGTATTCGAACTTTCTCAGCCCTATAGGAATAGATATTGGCTACTTCGGCCTGATTGTTTCTCACGCTACTTTCTGCATTGTTATGGTGTTCAACAACGTTTTCGCGCGAATGAAGAGGATGAACCCCTCCCTTCAAGAGGCATCGATGGACCTTGGTGCAGGCCTTTGGGAGACCTTCCGTCTGGTGACGTTCCCGCAATTTAGGTCCTCATTTATTGCTGGCGCCTTGCTCGCTTTCGCGCTGAGCTTCGACGAGGTCTATGTGACGATTTTCACGGCTCCCCCAGGCGTGGACACTCTGCCCCTCTGGATTCTCAAGGAAATGGCAAGACCCAATCAGGCCAGTGTGGTCAATGTCGTTGCCACCGTCATTATTTTGCTCTCACTCATTCCGGTATACGTGTCGCAACGTCTAGCGCGGGCCGACGACGAGGATTAGCGCTGTCTCCGGAAGCGCTCGTGACAGATCGGCTTGTTGGCCGAGGCAGAATTGGCCCTCTAGTTTTCAACCACCCCCGCTGAACCTCGACCGTGGAGTGGGGACGAGCTCACTCCCGCGTAGCCTCGCACCCTCCGGAGCACAAGTACGGCACCGGTTGAGTCGGCCGCATGTGTTTCTTGGGAAGGCGGGGTTTCGAAAGGGCGGTACCGGTGGAATTTGAACTCTCCGGTGACCCCTGTGAGGGCGGTCCTGTTTATCAACAAACCCTATTTTTCCATGCTTCTGGGCAACTACGGCCTGTGTGAATATCGCTCGTTGTTGTTCAATTGTGCGGTTTTTTGGGAGTTATTTTCGGCACACCTCCGGCTGACGACGCGGAGCGTCTCAAGCAGTGCGCAGGGGCTTTATCAATCTGCGATTGCAAGGGACCCCCAAGTGGTTACGTGAAGACGGCCTTCTATTTAGATGGCTATGACTCAGACACTCTTGCGGGCCCCTCGCTTGAGGCTAAGACCATCGTTCGATCAAACGAATATGAAATTCGGGTGATCGTGAACACGATGGACTTTAGCCTGCCGCCACTGAGCGAAGAAGTGCAACGCTCCTTTGACGATTCGTTTAGAGAGATAGCTCCGCTATGGTCTGCGCTCACCTCTGATGCCAGTGGCTATCAGTACTTTGGCCCGCCAAAGGGAATTAGTTGGTATCAATTGGCACTGGATGACCTGGCTATACCTGACCCCCCTACCACCCCTTTCGTCCCGGCTAATGACTCCGGGCGCCAATTGCTCGTAATTGGCTCGCTCTTTGAATCTGTTACCCCCTCTGATTCCGCCAAAGACACCGCAGAGCTTTTGGGGGCAGCGCTCGTTTCTGTTGACTCTGATGTGCACGCCCCAGCAGCGAGCTATAACAACCAGTGCATCAACGATGCACTGGTTGTCTACTTCCTGGGCGATGGGCCAGTAGAAGACAAGGACTGCTAAAGCGTCACCAGGCCCATAGGGGGAATCTGGTGCGTTCTAAGGTTGCCGGCAAGATGGTGATGGATGGGCTGTGGGCAGCGAGATGGGGGCTAGTGCTGGACCGGAATTTTCTCGGCCCCAGAGCTTCCCACAAGACCCAAATGCTTCTCCATAGCGCGTGCTGCCGCGTCGGGATCCCGGCGAACAATGGCGGCTTGGACTGACTGATAGGAATCGACCAAAACGGGCAGACTTCCCCCTGTTTGGCGCAAGAGCTCTGATTGTAAAGCGGACAACTCGGCTAAGAGCGGCCACATACCTTCTAGGCTCAAGATAACCAGATCGTTTCTGGCCATTCGAGCAATCTCAGCGTGAAATCTTTGGTCAAGCTCTGCAAGAGCCTCTCCGGACCCAAACTGAGAAATTGATTCAATGACCCGGTGCAGCGCAGAATCGTCTTCCACCGTGGCGCGCTCCGCAGCAAGGCGAGCGGCTCCAACAGCAACAACGCCTCGAAATTCTCTGAGCTCATCCAGTTTTGCGCCCGAAAGAGCAAAACGAAGCCTCAATAAACGTTCAAATTGTTCTGCATCAGGGAACGTAATCGCAGTGTCTTTCCCTTGACGTCGAACAAGAAGTCCCTGGCCCGCGAGTTCGGCGATTGCTTCGCGCACGACAGTGCGACTCACTTCCAGCTCTTCTGCTAACTCCTGGGTCGAAGGAAGAGTATCCCCAGCCGACAGCCGACGGGTTTCAATGAGATGCAACAATTCATCAACTGCTGCGCCCACCAACGTTGTGCGTTTGACCGCCATGTAATCCTCTATCCTCCACAAAACTTTATCGGTTCTTTCTCTGCATTACCGGCTCATTGGAGCCAGCCGGTGACAGGAAGTCCCCTCTGGTCGATCACAGTGTGCTGGAGGGAGAGAGCCCCAACCCACAATCGTGGACTGCGGGACGGGGCTCTCCCCCTCTAGCTAGTTAGTGCACTACTGACGAGCAGCAACTGCCTTTGATTGCTCAAAGGCCTGTTCCGGCGTCAGCTGGCCCTGCATCAGACCACTCCAGAGGGTTCCCACTGCGAGGGTTCCTTCGGTGTCAGATGGCAAAGGGATGCCAATCTGGGCGGCTGCTGAATAGGCCTTGACCTTGTCAGAAACATCGCCTTCCAAAGCGTCAGCGCGGGCAGGAATACTCCCCAGGCCGAGACGATAGACGGCGTGCTCTTTGTTCATCCAGGTCTGAGCCAGGAACTCCCATGCAAGCGCCTTGTTGGTGCTGAAGGCACCGACAGCCTCGGCTTGTCCACCAAGGTAGACAGCGCCATTGCCGTTAGGACCTGCGGGCATTGGAGCGACACCCCAGTTGAAGGTAGCGGCTTCTTCTGAAGCAGCAAGCTGCCAGTTTCCGCCCAGGTAGAACAGTGTGTCGCCCTCAAGGAAGACATTCACACCATCACCCTGATCGAGGGTCAAGTTGCCTCGGTTCAACCATCCTTGGTCGATCCAAGACTTCATTGCCTCAAACATGCTCAGAGCATTGGGGTTGTCGTAGTCGGCGTAATCTCCCACTCCATACGCGGAGAAGAAGGTACGAGAGTTCCACTCTCCAGGAACACCGGTTGTTCCAGCGAACTGGAAGCCGTTCTTTCCTGCAGCGGTCGCTGCAGCCAGGGCTGCCTCGAGCTCGGTGTGGGTCTTGGGAACACTCAGGCCCAGCTCATCGAGCAGGTCCTGGTTGTACCACATTGCGTTGAGGTTCACATACGAGTTCAGTCCATAAATGGAACCGTCAACGCTGTGCAGGAAGGAGTTTGAGAACTGGCCTGCATCAGCAAATGATGCCCACTCGTCATCCAGAGGTGCCAAAACGCCAGCTTCTGCAAGTGACTTCGTGAACTGAGGGTTGTACCAGATGATGTCTGGGCCTTCCTGGCTCACTGCAGTAGCGGGAAGCTTGGCGCCGTGGAACTGGTCTCCGGGGGAGTCCTCAAGCTCAAAGGTGACGTTGGGGTAGAGCTCATTGAATCGTGCGACCTGAGCATCAATGTCGGCCAGTCCTGCTGAGGTGTCGTAATACCAAATAACGAGAGTTGCCTCGATGTTGGGATCAATACCTTCAACAGCACTGCTAGTGTCCTGCGACGACGCAGGTGCGGGTGCCTCTTCGGCTGCGGGTGCACAGCCAGAGAGAACCAAAGCCATTGGTGCTGCAATACCCAGCCCCAACAACCATTTCGGTGCGATATTCATGTAATTGCCTTTCCATGTCGTTGCAATACGCAAGAGATGCACTCCGTGATTTTCACGGCCTCCACTTATCATACAACTAGATTTGTGGATATGTGAAGTGGTAGCGTGATATCCATTCCATTCAGCGAAGAATACGAGGAGTCCGTTGCTCACGCTAGATCTCGGTGCTGACGCGATTATTGTCCTGGGTGGCTCAGGGTCGATTGGTTCTGCAATCGCACGCCAAGCCGGGGCCGCCGGCGCAAAAGTTCTGGTGGCTGATGTTTCAGCCGGGCCGGTAGACAAGGTGGTGGCAGAGCTCACCGCTGCCGGGGTTGAGGCACAGGGTGCCGTAGTAGATATCACTGATGAAGACAATCTCCGACGTGCGGTGGACCGAGCTGCCGATAGCTGGGGCTTTCTCTCGGGGCTCGTCAACGCAGCCGGCATCCTTCGCACGGGACCGATCGAGGAAATGCCTCACTCCGATTGGGATGACATCATGGCCGTGAACGTCACGGGAACATATTTGAGCACCAAGGTGGTCGTGCCCTATTTGAAACAGCACGGGCACGGGGCAATTGTGAATGTGTCCTCCGTCTCTGCATTTATTGGATCCGATGAAGGGTTTGCTTACACCACGACAAAAGGGGCAGTCCTGAGCTTTACCTACGGCACCGCAGGGGAGTTGGCATCCCACAAGATTCGCGTCAATGCTGTTTGTCCCGGCTGGGTATCGGGAGGGTTCACCCAAACAGCCATGGATTCCTCTGATGACCCGCAAGCGCTGGTTGATATGGCCACCCGATTGCATTACCTCGGCAGAATGGCGACCCCCACCGATGTCGCCAACGCTGTTGTGTGGCTCCTCTCACCGCTCGCGTCTTTCGTGACCGGCACAGGATTATTTGTTGACGGTGGCTTCATGGTGAAACGAGGAGAAGGGTAAGACGATGACAACAGTGACATCCCCCACACGAACACCACGGCGTCGAAAGAGGCTCAATTCCCCTACCGGACTGCCTCGAGTTTATTTTGTCCTGCCCGCAACGGTCTTTATCTTCTTCATTGTTGGCTACCCCATGTTTGAACTCTTTCGAATGAGCTTTGCGACGGTAACCCCAGCGACCTTGCTGACGGGTGGCGACTATGTGGGTTTCGATAACTACACAGCTCTTTTTAATTCCCCGAGCTTCGGCGACATTGCGGTCCGCACCGCAGTATTCGGACTTATCGTGTTGCTTATTGCGTTGCCCGGTGGCCTAGCAGCCGCGATGGCTCTCGAGAAGAGAACAAAGTTCTTTGGTTTCACCTATGGCCTGATGGTGTTGATGTGGGCCCTACCCCCCATTGTGAATGCAGTAGCGTGGAGGTTCATTTTCTTCCAAGACGGTGCCCTGAACGAGATTTTGCGCGGGCTTGGCATCATCGACGAGCCCATATTCTTCCTTTTGGATGGATGGCTACCGCTGCTCTCCGTGTCCTTCGTCGCAGGCTGGGTGGCGCTACCCTTCGCGGCGGTGGTGTTTAGAGCTGCACTGATGGATGTCCCCAAGGAGCAACTGGAAGCAGCCGAAGTAGACGGGGCAGGGGCTGCCTCCCGGTTTTGGAATATAACCTTCCCCTCCATTAGCCCCACCGTCTATATCCTCTCGATTCTGTTTCTCTCCTGGGCAGTTCGAAGTTTTGACTTCACCTTTGTAATGACGGGTGGCGGGCCCGGCGAGGCCAGCACCACGCTCCCCTTGCTGGGTTACGTCAAAGCGTTCCAGCTGGCTGACTTCTCCGGCGGAGCGACAGTTGCTGTTGTCACCATCATCGCCGTGTTGATATTCGCATTGCCCTATACCCGCAGCCTAGGAAAGCAGTCAGACCGATGAAAAAGAGAGCTCGTCGTTTCCGGCCCAGTGTTCCCGCGTACATTGTGGCAAGCCTGATGATCGTTTTATATGGCTCCCCACTGGCTTTCCTTCTTTTAGGGTCTGGGCAAACAGCGGGAACCCTCCCCTCGGTATCGCCGGCATCGATTACCGACTACAGCCTGAGCAACTATGTCGATTACTTTGTGGTCTATGGCAATGGGCCATCGCTGTGGAATTCGGCCGTGATTGCTCTCGGCACCACCACCCTGATTATGGCTTTTGGTCTCCCAGCCGCCTATTGGCTCTCTCGGCTCTCCCCCTTTGCTAGTTCAGCATTGCTGATTATTGTGGTGTTCTTGCAAATGCTCCCCCAGGCAGCCGTGATCATTCCGCTCTATCGCGTCCTTGCGCTCTGGGGTTTGATTGGTAATCGGTGGGGTGTCATAATCGCCCTGGCCGGATCGCTGTTGCCCTGGGCGCTGCTGCTGCTCGGGCCATACTTCCGCTCAATCCCGCGGGAGCTCAATGAGGCCTCCGCCGTCGATGGCGCCGGGGGACTCCGTCAATTCTGGTCCATCATCTTGCCCTTGACAAGAAACGGTGCCATCACCATCGGGCTCCTGACGTTTATGGTGACCTGGGGAGACTTTGTGTATTCCATTAATCTCCTCACCAAGAGCGCCCTCTACCCCGCGAGTGCATCAATCGTGGGGTATGTCAATGCCTACAGTGTCGACTGGCCAGGCCTGATGGCTGCCAGTGTGATTACGGCTATCCCCATTTTGATTGTGTTCCTCATCTTCCAGCGCCGATTGACCGAAGGACTCTCGGCGGGCTCCGTCAAGGGCTAGGCCCGATACTTTAGCTGCCGAAGGAATCGAAGCTTGGCGAGCCGGTCGCTCCTGGGGTGTGGAAAAAAACATCACCGGAGCTGGGGAATTCCGTCAGCTGCTGATCACTGAGGCCGAATCGCGCTGTTGTCACCGCGACCTCCGTGTGGTGTTGCCCCACGAAGGCAACACTGGTGGTGTGCGGGGCCGGCACGCGAAGTGATTGCAGGGTGACGCCCTCCCGGGTCAGACAATCCACGCGTCCCTCCCCCCCCCAGAGTGCAACCCAGATATTCCCATCGCGATCGACGGTGAACCCATCCGGGACACCCTGTGTTGCCACAGAGCGTCCGGTATCCACTAACCCGTCATCACGCATCAGATAGCAGCGAATTTCCGGCGTTGGACCATCCACAAACCAGAACTCATCGCCAAACCACCCCATTCCATTGGGAATACAGAGGCCATCACGCAACAGGGTGCTCTCACCCGATCGGCTAATTGCCCAGAGGGACCCCGACCCCGGTGTTGCCGCGTAGTCCATAACGCCCACAAAAATCCGATTATCCGGACCTAATTTGGCATCATTTGCTCGCATTGATTCCCCGGAAACCGGGAGTGGCACAATTCGCGTGGTGCCGTGGTCTCCGTGCACAAAAATTCCTGCCTGCTCGCAGGTCAGCAACTCACCAGAGTTCAGAATCATTGCCGCACCAACATCCGACCCGGTCTGTGTCGTTTTCTCGACACCCCACCCAGTATCGCTGCGCCGGAGGTGGTGAACCTTTCGTCCAAAAATATCCACCACGGTCAGGATTCCGGCCCTGTGGTTCCAGACTGGACCCTCCCCGAGCTCCATGTGAAGAAGACCACTGGGCTGAGGCTCTAGCGACATAACAACACTGCCTCCACAGCCTGCTGTACGCGGGTAGAAATCTCAGCAAAATCCTCACGCTCGATGGCAGAGCGCGGTGTCATCCAGGAACCGCTGAGGGACGAAACGGAGTCAATCTCCAGATATGACGCCACGCTCTGCTGCGAGATACCACCACTCACAATAAAGGCGGCCTCGGGATAGACACTATTCAAAGCCGCAATCAAACTAGGTCCGCCGAGCTGCTCCACCGGGAAAACCTTGAGTGTCGTGGCACCCGCCCGGAGGGCACGTGCCGCCTCACTGGGGGTGGCAATGCCCGGCACAAACGGAAACCCTCGATCCCGGCAATACTCCAGCACCTCACGATCAAGGTGGGGGGATAATCCGCCGTGAGCTCCGGCATCAATAGCCGTATCCACATCCCCGCGGGATTGGAGTGTGCCGGCAAAAACCCTAAGGGTGGTGGTGCTGGTAATCCGGCGAATCGCCTCGGGCGCGAAGTCCGTGCGAAACGCTATCTCTAAACAGTTCACCCCCGCCTGCTCCAGGGTCTGCGCCAGCCGGGAAATATCATCAGATTCCCGCACGGACACCAGTGGCATCAGGGGGTGACCCACCCATGGTTGGTCCATCGGTAACCTCTGCTCTAGAGAGTGGACGTGTGCACCATCGTATTCGCGCTGTGGAGAAATTCCTCACGAAGCTCAACGCCGTGGCCCGGTTGATTACCAATCACCAAATCCGCCCCGACTCGGTCGGGAACGCCAGTCGCCATCTCGGGATACCAGGTGTGCCAGAAACTCCTCGCAAACTCTTGCACTACAGCGTGGGGACTGGCCAGCGACATTTGGGTTGCAACCGCCAAGGAAACAGGGCCCGTGCAGTCGTGGTAGGCGACCTGCTGGGTCCCCAGCACAATGTCCTGTTGAATCTCCAGCACCTCCGTAATACCACCACTCCACCCCACATCGAAGACGACGATATCGACCAAGCGGTTCTTGATCAGTTGGGAGTATCCGTTTTTCCCTGCCCCCAAATTCTCCCCAACGGCAAGGTGCGCATCCGTTGAGTCCCGGAGTTGCCTCAGCCCTTCGGTGTCATCTGCTCGAACTGGATCTTCTATCCAGCGCACACCAAATGGCTCCAACTCGGTGGCGAGGCGGGTGGCGGCTTCAACACCCAAGAGCGAATGCAATTCGATATAGATATCAATCGAATTTCCCACGGCATTTCTGATGTCGTCAATTACCGATAGGCCAAATCGAAAATCGGTATCCAGGCCTCCCCGGGCTTCTTCTGCGGCTAAGTCAAAAGGCCACACTTTCATTCCCCGGTATCCCAACTCAACCAACTCCCGGGCAAGGTCGCCGGGCTCATTCAAAAATCGCCACAAATCCTCCCACGCACCCTCGGGTCGGGTGTTGACATCGATACCCCAGTTTCCCGACGACTGGCGGGACTCGTGGTTGACATAGAACTCCCCAGAACAGGTGTTGTAGGAGGGAATAGACCCACCAGCCCCCGGGCTAATCAAATGCCGAAGAGGAACACCGGCTCGCTTAGCAGCGATGTCCCACAGTGCAATATCCACAGCCGAACGAGCGCGTACCTCCGCTCCCGACCCGGAATACCCCACGTAGCCGGTGATACTCTGCGCAACGGCCCAGGGTTCGGCCTGTGGAGAATCAGCCCTCAACGCAGGCACCACAACATCGTGCAGGTGGGCGTGAACCACACTTGCCCCGTAAAAAGTTTCCCCAACCCCCGTTACGCCATCGGAATCCCGCACGATGACCTGGAGAACATTGGGCTGCAAAGGGGAGCGGACCGTGGTGATGGACTCAATACGTGCGGTTCCAACAAGGGACGTAACGCGGTTGTAGAGCTCACGGGAACCATCGTTGCCCTCCTTGTAGTCCAGGGGGGCCACACTCGTCATACGAGCACACCCTTCTCGAGTGCCGTGATCTCTTCTCGGGTCGGCGTGCCTTCCCAGTCCCCAAGTTGGGTACACGCGAGCGCCCCACAAATCACTCCGCGCAACAAACTGCGCTCCGGGGACTCATTGGCGAGACGCTGGGACAGATAGCCCGCAACGAAAGCATCGCCAGCACCCACTGTGTCGAGCACCACGGTGGGGTGCGCCGGCAAGCTCCACACCTGGGAACTCAGCGAACACTGAGCACCGTCGGCGCCGAGCTTTGCGACCACCTCCGGAGGACCACAATCGGACACTGCTTTCATCAGGTCGTCCGTGGAGCGATGCTCTCCGACCAACAACTCTAATTCCTCTTTGCCGCCAAAAACGATGCTCGCCTCAGACACGATTCCCAACAGAGTCGAGCGAGCGACGTCTTTGCTCCATAGCTGAGCCCGGTAGTTAACATCAAAGCTGAAGGGAATTCCGTGCTCCACAGCGAGGTCGACAATATCGAGTGCCGTGTTCTTGCACGACTCTGAGAGCGCTGGGAATATTCCTGTCAAGTGAATCCATCGGGCATTCAAGACAGCCTCTTCCACCACAGGGGTGAGCTCAACGGCAGAGGCGGCTGAGCCGCCCCGGTAATAGCGAACCAGGGGATCACCGTGATTTTGGTGGGATTTCATCATCAAACCGGTCGGCCGATCGGGATCAATGGGTGCAACTACCCGGACCCCCTCGCTCTCAATCGAATGTCTGATGATCGACCCAAAGGCATCGCGCCCCAGCGCACTCAACCACGTTGAGCCCACCCCTAAACGAGAAAGACCAATCGCAACATTGGATTCGGCTCCGCCAAATCCCAACTCGAAGGAACTCCCGAGCTCCACCGGACCCGGCTTGCTGGAACGCAAAAGGGCCATCGTCTCACCGATTGTTACTACCTCACTGTAATCAGACACAGTGTTGTCCTTCCGCGATTGCCTGTTGTCACGCTGGCTAAGTACCATGCTGGTAATAACGGTATTACCAGTACGATGTTCTCACAAGTCCGTACACTAACGAACTAATAACATTCCTAATTCTGAGGAGACCCATGGCTGACGAAGAACAGGCTGATGATGGCGTCGTTGTGGTCACCGGCGGGGCCGGGGACATTGGTTTCGCACTGTGCCACACCGTGGCGAAGGCGGGTCGAAACCTCATCATTGCCGACATTGTTGAAGAGACTGTAGGACAAAAGAAAGCCGACGAAATCCACGAGGTTCATGGTGTCGATGCGCGGTATGTGGTCTGTGACCAAACCAAAGCTTCTGATGTTGCTCGATTGTTCGCGCAGGCACCTGATGTATCAACGCTCGTCATCGCAGCCGGGATTGTCCAGGCCCAACCATTTCTTGAGATTGACCCGAGCGCCTGGGAGGCGCAACTAGCGGTGAATCTGACGGGAGCTTTTCGCTCGGCACAGGCTGGCGCCCAGACGATGCGCGCGGCCGGCACCCGCGGCTCGATAATTTTCGTGAGCTCGTGGGTTGCTGATCATCCGTGGCCAGAAATTACCGCGTACTCAGTGTCCAAAGCGGGGATGAATCAACTCATGCGCCAGATTGCTCTGGAACTCGCTCCCTACGGAATTCGAGCGAATGCGGTAGCACCCGGAATTGTGCTGGCAGGGCTTGCTAAAAAACAACTTGAGACTGAACCCGCCTATGCGGCGCGGGTTTCGAGCGCCATTCCCCTTGGTGAGCTTCAAACGAGCGAACAAATCGCCGACGCCGTCGGTTTTTTGGCCTCCCCTCAGGCGCGCACCATGACCGGGAGCGTCCTGCTCGTGGACGCGGGATGTTCTCTCGGTCAGGTGCGCTAAGCCTTAGAGCGAAATCGCTGCAAGGGCCAACACGGCGACGCCAATCCCCACCACCTGCATCCGAGTGAGGTGCTCTCTCAGCACAACACGCCCAAGGATTGCGGTGAACGCTGGGATAACGGACACGACAACGGCGACAACCGCCAAGTCAGCGGTCTGCAGGGCAACAATCAAGAGCACGTTGCCCACCGTGTCTATTGCCCCGGCGAATAGCGGCAGAAACCACCACAGGCTTCTCCCCGGAAGGCCCGCCGAACCAGGACGTAGTTTCCGCGCGATGAGAAAAAACCCGGTCGCCACCGCAACGACACAGACGCGGACCATCACGACGGGCCACCAGCCATCGGAGGCCTCGGTCGCGTTTAAGACCAGAGAAAACGTGCCAAAAATAACACCCGCACCCACCGCCAGCAGAACCGCCTTAATTCGGACGGGGTCAAGGTTTTTCCGATAAGTCACCAACACCATCGCCACTAAGCACAGACCGATGGCACCCATCCGGGACAGGGTAATTCCCCCCTCCGTGGCGAACCCCACTCCGGAAACAACCACCACTGCCACACACGCGGTTACGGCGCTCGCCATCCCCACCGGGCCAATCGCTAACGCCTTGTAGGACATCAGGATGCCAACACCACCCACCAAGCCCGCAATGATGCCCAGTACTATGCCTCGGGTGCTGGGGGGACTGGGCTGGGCAGCCAGCAATATGAGAGCTGTGATCAAGGACACCGGGGCTGCCACCGCCAGAACCGCACTCACCGATACCCGTCGGGCTGCGGTTGCCGCCGCCAGAGAGTTGAGGGCAACCGCACACGCATTCAGGAGCGCAAAGATCACGGATTTCCTCAGAGTGAGACACGACGGCGGGGTGGTACAACTGGTCTAACCAGTCTATATGATAGGAGGGTGCGTGATCGCTCCCCTACTGAACTGAAGGAACCCTAATGCGTGAGACAGCCAGCAGCATTCCCACCCGCAAAATAGACATAGTTCAGGATATCCAATGGAAGATTCTTTCGGGCGAATGGGGGCCAGGCAGTCAGCTTCCCTCTGAGCGGGAGCTTGCGCAGTACTACGCAGTCTCCCGCCCCGTTATTCGCGAAGCGCTCGCTGGCTTAGTCGAACTCGGATTTATTGAAATTCATCCGGGGCGCGGATCCTATGTGCGTGAAGTCAAAATTGACGACCTGTCTAACTCACTCACCCGCGCCTCAACACTCGCCAAAACCACCGCTCGCGACCTAGTCGCAGCCCGGGTTGGGCTGGAATGTACTGCTGTGGAATTAGCGGCAAGCAGCCCCGACACCGATGTCGTCTCGATTCAAACTGCGTTGCAAGCCCACTCTTACTCTGAGGGGTTGCAAAATATGGCGAGTACTGACCTCGCATTTCACGAAGAAGTTGTTGCGGCATCGGGCAACCCTCTTCTGGTGTTGATGTTTGGTGCAATTCGGAGCCAGGTGTTTTCCATCATGCTCCGAAGCCACTCAGATCCGAACGTGCAGGATTTGGGTGAGCCCTACCACCAAAAAATCGTCGACGCCATTGCCCAGAAAAATCCTAAAAAAGCGCGCGACCTAATGCGTGAGCACCTGGAGCTTGCCCTGAACCTCTATGGTCAAGACCTCGACCGCCCGATCGCTGACGTCGTGGAATCTCGCGGGCTCAGCATTGGCGCACCTCTGAATCGTCCGGTAATTACCTAACACCCCTCTCTCGAAGGAGCTCTCCTCGCTATGCCCCAACGCCAGTGGTCACCCCATCCCCATGTTCTTGGCTCCTCGGGAAATTCCAGTAAGCGCCACCTCCTGACAAGCCCTGACTCCCCGGCAGCGCTGGAAATAGATACCGCAACGGGGCTTCCTACTGCTCTCGAGCTCGAAGACTCCGTGGGGACACTGCGCCGGGAGCTCAGCATGACCCTCGGGTTTCATGTTGGGGGCAACGAGAAGCGCGATCCCACGGGTGGACTGACCTACGAGGACACCGAGCACTGGAACTCCCCCCAAATATCCGGCGTCATTGGAGCCATGCACCGTGGGGTGTGTCACGAATTCACCGCAGCAGGAGTGGTCGAAGACCTCAACGTAACCTTCCTCTACCGCCTTTTCCCCACCGCGCCCTATGTTGAGATAGCCGTTGTGCTCGCATCTACTAACCACGTTGTGGTGAGAAATGTCGACCTGACGATCACGGTTGCGCAGGCCCGGGAGCTCCTGCTGAACGTGCCCGGCAACATGGTGAAGCGGAATCTTGCGGTTGCTGATTTGGGGGATGAACCGTTTGGCGTGTCTCCATTGGGTGGACTCCGTGGCTCGAGCGGAATTGTGTCGCTGACAGACAGTGTTGCCACCACAACTCTCTGGCCCACTAACCCCAGCGAGATATCCGACATCATGCTGGAGACAATCAATGACGACATGGTTATGAAGGTCTCCCTCAACTTCGCCGCTGATATAAACCCGGGCAACTCGGCCGAGTTGCTGCTGAGTTCCCTCACCGTCTCGCGGGGTAGTTTTGATGTCGTTCGCGCTCAGTGGCCAGACTGGGCATCCCGGTACCAACTGACAAGCCCCGCAGCGCCCCCCAGCTGGATGTTTGGTGCGGGGATATACGAGGTCCAGATCGGAACGTCACACTTTTGGAACGACAACTCATACTCCCGCTACAAAGAAATCCGGGATTTGATTGCCGACCTCGACCGAGTGGCCTCATTGGGTTTCTCGGTCATCCAACTCATGCCTAAACAGCCCTACCCCTCGTATAACGTCCATGACTACGCGGACATCACCACCTCCTACGGAAACGAAGACGAGCTCAAAGAGCTCGTGGCCGTGTGTCACGCACGCGGTATGCGCGTAATTCTTGACGTTCTCTTGCACGGCGTGCTTGATAACGAGTCAATTGATGCGGCCGTTGAGGGCGTTTTGACCGGACCACTGCGAGACAAGCTGGACGAGGAGGTACTCGACACCTTCGGTAGCGACATCTCAGATTCCAGCAACTATTGGATCGCGTGGTCGCGCCACATTCTCGATTTTTCTGAGCACTGGCGGGGTGGCTCTCCCAAGCGCTCACCGCTTCTGGATGAACACCCCGAGTGGTTTGCCACAGATTCCACGGGCAATGTTTCGGGTGTTTACACAAAAGCTTTTGATGCCCGGCACCCCGGATGGCAACGATACTTCCGCGAATCAATGCTGAATCTAGTGCGCATCACTGATGTTGACGGGTTCCGGTTCGATGCGCCGACCTACAACTTCTTTGCAAACTGGGCACCATGGGCGAGGGCTAGGGCCTTCATGTCGCCTCTCGGGTGCGTGCCGCTCTTCGTTGACATGCGACAGGACCTCAAAGCGCTGAAACCGGATGCCCTGATGTATACCGAGCCCTCCGGGCACCTCTTGCGCAGGTCTATGGACGTCAATTACAACTACGACGAACAATGGCTGGTTGCCGCGCTGTTGAATTCCTCGGGAGGAAAAAAACGAACCCCTCGAACCGGCAGAGACTTCATGCAGTGGATGGAAGATCGGGATGATTTTCTACCTCCGGGGTCACACACTGCCCACCACATCGATTCCCATGACACCTTCTGGTGGCCTCAGTGGGGAAAGAAATGGCGCAGAGAGCAGTTCTCACTGCCGGCTGTGCGCGCGCTGACCGCGGCGTTCTTAGCAATTGATGGCCCCTACATGCTCTTCACCGGTGGTGAAGAAGGAATCGAAGAGACTCTCCAGGGTCTCCTTAACTTCCGCAATTCCCACCGAGAACTGTGGGCCGAACGAGCTCAATTCGACACGGACAGCGATCCCAGTGGAAATCTAGTGATTGCTAAGCGCAGTACCCCTGGGATCGAAAGCCTCTGCATTGTGAACCTCAGTGCATCCGAGACGGTAACACTCCCCACACACCTCACGACCGGGTGGGAAGTGGCGGTGTCCGAAGGGCTCGATGGGACACACCTAGCTCCCTACGGATACGCATACGCTCTCACGAGATAACGCAGGCGTGAAAGACTAAGGGCGCTAGAGAAAGGCGCCCATGTCTAACGAGCGTGTAGTTGATGTCGCCCTGCGTTGGGGGGATAGTGATTCCTTCAACCACGTGAATAATGTGGTGTTCTTTAGGCTCTTAGAAGAAGCCAGAGCGCGGGTAATCCCCACAGAGGGCCCTGGCTCCACCATCTTGAGTGGGGGGCTTGTTGTTGCGGAACAGCAGCTTCGGTA
>Ga0222633_1000943_pt1 | contig 19199 bp, 13 predicted proteins | sample AntAcemetageno48_FD_179816 | JGI IMG/M metagenome (GOLD analysis project Ga0222633, IMG submission 179816) | Saline water microbial communities from Ace Lake, Antarctica - #48 | ecosystem: Environmental > Aquatic > Non-marine Saline and Alkaline > Saline | place: Antarctica: Ace Lake | collected...
GCCGTTCGTAGTCGAGACAGTGATCATAAACGCCCTCCATCGCAACCGTTCCGTCGGGAAGGTTTATCTGGTCGTCCGGGATGTCGACATGATCGAAAAGCTGGTCCCGCATGAACTGGTAGTAGCTCTCCGGGTGATCGCGAGAGAGTCCGTAGTATTCGTCGAGATTAAAAGTGACAACGTTCTGAAAACTCAACCCCTCCTCTTGGTGCAGTCTAATCAGTTCACGGTAGAACGGCACAGGCGTCGAGCCGGTCGCCAGGCCGAGAATCGTTCGCTCACCCGCAGCATCGCGTTGGCGAATCAGCTCCGCCACCTCCTTAGCAAGAGCCGCCGAGGCCGAGGCCGGATCGCCGTGTACAAGAGTTCGAACCTTTTCGAAACGCTCCTCCCGGGTTGCTTGTTTCTTTGCGGAAGGATCAAGAATTGTGCTGCTGTCAGAGGCTGTCATACGCTCCGCCTATGCTGCGGGAGGCCTCGCCCCGTGTCAATCGCGGCAGAGGTGACGCGATGAAGTTTCCGGGCCACTTCTACTTTACCTTGATGGAGAAGCGTGTCAGAACCTAGCTATGAGATTCCTCCCGTCCCTTGCCGCTCTGACATTGATGGCTTTGTCCTCAATCGCAGCGGAGAAACCCAATTTCGTGGTCATCTTCTGCGACGATCTCGGTTACGGCGATCTTTCCAGCTTCGGCCACCCGACCATCAAGACGCCTAACCTCGACCTCATGGCCGCCGAGGGGCAAAAATGGACCAATTTCTATGTTGCCGCCTGTGTCTGCACCCCCAGTCGCGCCGGTCTTCTGACCGGACGTCTGCCAATCCGCAACGGAATGTGCTCCGACACCCGCCGCGTTCTTTTTCCCGATTCTTCAGGCGGCCTCCCTCCTTCGGAAATCTCCATCGCAACGGCGCTGAAGAGTCAGGGCTACCGCAGCGCCGCCGTCGGCAAATGGCACTTGGGACACCTTCCCCAGTTTCTCCCGACGAGTCATGGTTTTGAGAGCTACCTCGGGATCCCCTACTCAAACGACATGGATGCGATCAAAAAGCCGAACCACTTTGAACTCGCTGAGAACGAAACATTCAGCGCTTACAATGTCCCTCTTATACAAAACGAAGAAATCATCGAGCGGCCGGTCGATCAACGCACCATTACGAAGCGGTACACAGAGGAAGCAGTTAAAAAGATCCACGAGTTGAAAGACGAACCTTTTTTTATCTACCTGGCCCACAGCCTGCCTCACATTCCCCTATTCCGTTCTGCGGATTTCAAAGACTCCTCTTCCAACGGCATTTACGGGGACGTCATCGAGGAAATCGACTGGTCCGTCGGTGAAGTGCGAGCCGCATTGGCAAAAGCCGGAGTCGCGAAAAACACACTCGTCGTCTTCACCTCCGACAACGGGCCCTGGTTGAAATTCAAAACCCACGGAGGAACTGCCGGAATGCTGCGCGATGGTAAGGGCTCCACCTGGGAAGGCGGAATGCGTGAGCCGACGATCATGAGCTGGCCGGGGACTATCGCGCCGGCCATCGTCCACGAACTGGGTTCAACGCTCGATCTCCTGCCAACTTTCGTCAGCCTGGCGGGCGGTGAACTGCCGACCGACCGCGTTTACGACGGCCACGACCTTGCTCCCTTTTTACTGGGTGATTCGGAAACCAGTCCGCGTGACGAGATGTTCTACTACCACGGCGAGCAATTGTTCGCGGTGAGAAAAGGACAATACAAAGCGCACTTTAAGACAAAGACGAGCTACACCGATCAGAAAGTCGCCGAAGTCCACGATCCGCCGTTGCTTTACCATCTGGGCCACGATCCCGGAGAGCAGTGGAACATTGCCGCTGAAAATCCTGAAGTAGTAGCGGAACTGATTGCGCTCGCCGGAAGTCATCGCGACAGTATTGAGACCGTTCCAAGTCAGCTCGTGGGACGAATCGGGGAGGAATAGCACTCGATCAAACAGGGGGGCACTGACCATACCCTGTTGAATCGCTACGATGAGGGCTCACTTTTTTCCCGAAGACCCGCCAGATCGGGGGCCGAAATCAAAAAACGAATGGGGTGTGCTTCTCGTCATCTCATTCTTCTTCGCCCTCTTAATCGTGCTGGAGTTGGCGCGTGATTTTACACCGGCGAAATGGAGCGTCCCGTTTTTTCTAGCCTCGTGGGTCGTGCTGCTCGTGTTACACGAATTCGGGCATGCACTAGCCGCATGGGCGCTGGGGTGGAAAGTGCAATTGATTTCGATCGGCACTGGAAAAGTCCGGGCGACGATCACGGTGCATGGTGTTCCCATCGAGTTCCGAACGATTCCGTTGTCGGGATTTGTGCTTCCGAAGCCGACCGATCTCGTTTCCCCACAGCTGAAACAGTTCGTCATCTACGCGTCAGGACCGGGCATTGAACTGATCACAGTGGCCATCGCGCTGGGCGTCTTTGGATGGGACGGCCTGCTGCAGCGAACCACCGATATCGGAATCATCGCGGTGCAAAGCTACTGCATTGCTGCAGTCTTCGGAGCAGGGATGAACCTGATTCCTTTTTCTCATAAGACTGCCGACGGCACCGCATGGTCGGACGGTCTTGGGATGCTGCTTTGCTGGAAAATTCCGGACGAGCTGTTTAAGCAAAGGATCACCGAAGAGTGATCCGCTTTTTCAATCTTTCTGCCCTTCACGTGCCCACGCATTGAACACATCGGGGCGCTGTTGATGGAACACCTGCACCACATGCCGGGCGAAATTGCTGCCGGCGTGAGAATACAGATTGAAGGCGGTATCCACCTTGAGTGCCCGCAATTCCTGAATCTCGTGGGGGAACTTTCCTGAAGCGGCGACCACTCCTTGAAAGTTATGCCGACGCAGTGTCTGAACGGCATGAACGTTCGCGCTGTGTGTAGGCATGGCAAGGACCACCAGATCGAGGGCGCCGCGAGGGCAAACGCGCTCCCAGAAGTCTGAATCGGTCGCATCGGCCAGCAAGACATTCCGTTCTACTTCCCGGTGAGCATCAACCGAAGTCGGATCACGATCGAAGCCAATAATGTGTCCGGGGAATTGACTCTCCAGCGAATGATAGGCAGCCAGCCCTACCCGGCCCATGCCGAAGATCGCAATCCGCTCCCCTTTTTCGATCACAGGCAAATCATCCCGGTGTCGACCTTTTGACTCCCAACGATGCAGGAAGTCGCTGATCGGATCGTAGATTTCTTCCGTCTTGCGGTTCAGGAAAGACGTGACGAAGAGGCTGAAAGCGAGGGCGAGCGCCATCACGACAAGCCATTCTGCACCAATCCAACCCTGTGCCACTCCGAGTGACATCACGATCAGACCGAACTCGCTATAGGTCGACAAGGACAGTGCTGTCATCCACGAGGTGCGGGCGCGAAGTCGGAAACGAGTCAAGAGTCCGAAAAAGGCGATACTCTTGAGAGGTAGAAGAAGCATCAGGAATGCCGCCCAGCCTATTGCCGCCGGAGTAACTGAACTCTCAAGACCGATCTGGAGGAAAAATCCGACCAGGAGCAGGTCCGTGACCATGTTGAGCGACTTTCGGAGTTCGCTTGCGCGAGGATGCCAGCCCACGAGGACACCAACAAAAAGTGCCCCCAGATCGGCCTTCAATCCCACGACATCGAAGCCTTTTGCGCCGACAACCAGTGCAAGAAACAGACCGCAAAGAGTAAGTAATTCCCCGCGTCCCGAACTCCCGAGTAGCCAGCCAAGCAGCGGACGGCTCAACAGCAGCAACGGAATGGCTGCCAAAACCCAAAGCGAAGGCATCTTCCCCGTCGAGAACGTGAGGAACAACACGGCGACAATGTCCTGCATTACGAGAATACCAATGGCGACGCGACCGTGCACCGCACCAAGGTCGCCATTATCGCTCAAGGCTTTAACGGCGAAAACGGTGCTGGAAAAGCTGAGTCCGAACGCAATCAGGAAGGAGGTTTTCCAATCGACTCCGACCGCCCCCGAAATCAAATAGGAAACGCCGTAGATAATCGGTGCGAATACCACTAGCACCAACAGGGTGTGAAGACTCGTCCCGCACCAGATCTCCGGACGCATGAGGTTCTTCAGCCGCAGTTTCAGCCCAATGCTGAAAAGCAGAAGAGTCACACCTAAATCAGATATCGTCGATAATGCCTCTCCCCCCTCTTTCCCGAATGCCTGAAGTACGAACCCCGCGGCAAGAAAGCCGACGAGGGGAGGTAGTCGCAGCATTTGAGCGGCGAAGCCGAAGAGAAAAGCGACCGCTATGAGAATGGCATCCATTTAGAGCAGACACCTTTGCAAAGCAATCTTCCGGCCAATATTGGCTCCTTGCTGTGACAGCGATCGCCTGCTCACGGTTTTGAAGTTGTTTTTCGTCCAACCAGGTGGCTGACCTGTTCCCCGACTCCGAGGACGTTCTCCCATCGGCGGACTAGCAGATCGACAAGAAAGATGGCGATGAAAGCCATCATGAGCCAGGGCCAAAGCTCGACATAGCGGGAAACGTCAGTTCCGGTAAGCTCAAGTTTTTGGCCGGGCGATTCGAGATAAGTGCCGCCAGTGATTTCACAGACTTTACGAAGAAGCTCCTCATCGACTCGGCCCGTGGCGACCTCACTACTTGGATTGTGGACATAGCCTGCGGAGACAAGTTGTGAACCGGAGCGGGCCCGGATGAGATAAACCCCCGGCTCGTCGGGGCGAAAGGCATCGGCATACAAGCCGGGACCTTTCTGATCAAGCGGAAGTGTGGCAACGGCCTTCATCCCAGAGCCAAGTGAGTTCGACGGCACGTAAAATATGTCCGCCTCGACGGTCGCGCCATTACGGCGAGTGCCTGCATCTTCGGCGAGATCCACAGAGATGGTGACTTCTCCGGCTGAATCTTCCAGCCGAAGATCCATGTTTAATCCTTGAGGAGCGCGGGCGGTCTCGCGCAGAATCTGCGACCATAGTTGACTGTAGCCGGGCCAGTCGGCAACCCAAAGGGCGGCCCAGCGACTTTTACAGTCAGAGGTAAAGGCGGTCACTTTGCCCAGTCCAAACCGCCACGTCGCGAGCAGTGGGTCGCCCGTGTCAGTCACGAGCGGAATCTGCGAAGTCGCTTTGCGGTTCGTCTTCACGTAGCCGAGCAACGGTGGCGCTTCGCCTTCTGCCCAATCACGAAGCATCGGATGAGGTTCAACGAGTTGAGGCTCGAACGCATCCTCGCGAATCATTCGCCCTGTATGAGTCATAGTGTCCTGCGTGAAAATACGCGTAATGGATGTTGGATCCATCGTGACGTAGCTCTGCCCTCCGCCCGCTGCAGCGATCGATTGGAGAAGGCCGATCTGGGCACCTGAACCAACGGCTACGGTGGAAATCGTGATGCCGTCGGCGTGACACTGCGAGGCGAGTGCCTGGTATCCCTGGCCGGAAGTCTGTCCATCGGTGAGGACGATCATGTGCTTAATCTTGGCTTTAACCTCGTCAAGCTGCTCTCGGGCACGAACCATTCCCGGATAAATGTTAGTGCCACCACCGGACCCGAGAAGGGAAATTTGATTGGCGATAGCGCTGGTCGACGTGACCTTCGTCATCGGAACGACTTCGTGGACCTGCGAGTCGAAAGCGTAGATGCCGATGTAGTCTTTGGGCGAAAGGAGTTCGGCAGTCGCAATCGCTGCGGATTTGCAGATCTCAATTTTCTGACCGGACATCGACCCGGACCTGTCGATCACCAAGGCGAGGGCCGATGACTGCATTTCCTCCTGATCGGGAGCCTTGAGCTTAACCGGCAGAAGTTCTTCGATGGGAGTTCGGTAGTAGCCACCAACGCCAAAGGAATTCATCCCGCCAATCATAACAAATCCGCCGCCGAGCTTTTCGACATAGTCTCGCATTGCCGTCATCCGAGCCTCGCCGATGCGGTGAGCGGGAATATCGGAAAGAATAATGCCGTCGTATCCGGCCAGCTCTTGAAGCGACTCGGGGAGCCCTTCCGGAGTGCGCACATCCAACCGAATTCCTTCGCGGCTCATCGCGTCGACGAGATAATGCGACTCGCCTTCTTCTCCTTCAACGTAGAGGAGTAGCGGTTTTCCACGAACATCGACAATGCTCAGCGCTTCGTTGTTTTCCGGAATCGCATCGCGTCCTTCAAAGCCTTCGATGACAACGCGGTAGTTGTAGATGTTCCGCTTCTCGGGAACGCGCTGGAAAGTCTTGACGAGTGGCTCACCGGCTTCCAGCTCCACGTCGGCCGACTCGACCTCAACGCCATTTTCGAAAAGCCGAACCCGTCCCGGACCGGAGAGCGATCCTTCGATTGTTGCTTCAAGTTCCAGGCTGGCACCCTCGTTGAGGCGCGACTGCGAACTGGTCAATCGAGTTACGCGAACATCGGGTTGGATTTCTCCCGCAACTCCGACCGCGTGGATCTTGATACCGGAGACAGCAGCCTCCTGCGCTGCATCGAGGAGTGAACCTTCCGTCTCCACTCCATCGCCGACCAGGACAACATGCTTCGACGAACCACTCGGAAAGATGCCTTTTGCCAACCGGGTCGCCCGCTCGAAATTCGATGCCGCACCGATCTCGGCCATCACGGACTCACCAACAGCGGGATCGGCCTCGAACTGACGCGTGGCCGGGTTCGCGAGAAGCCGGGCTCGATCGCCTGCAGCGACGTAGCCAACCGTTGGATCCCCGGAAAAGCCGGACCTCACAGAAGCGGCAGCCGAGTAGACCTCATCGACCCCTGTCGCACCCTGGCTTCGACTGTGATCGAGCACAAAAATAACGGACTGGGCTCGACTCGTCAGCAAACGCGCCGGGGAAGCGATTGCGAGAAAAGCGAGAATGATGAGCAATGATCGCAGGATCAGAAGACACCGCCGCCGCGCCCCGTGCATGGGATGGGTCGAGCGATAGTCGAACCAAAACAGCAACGCCAGAGCGGGCAGAATTAGATATAGAATTTTGGGATAAAGCCAATCCATACAATCTTCTCAATAGACAGCGTGACGGTGAAACAGGTAGCTCTCCATCAGTAGAAAAACAATCACGGCAGCGAGTAGCCATAGTTTCAGATTTGACGCCCACCCCGCCTCGATGGTGAAATAATCCTGATCGGAATTGGCCATTTCGCTCCTGGCCGGAATATCGCTCTCACGGGCCGAAAGAATCTGGGAGGAACCACGTTCCCCCGTGTCGGTTTCCCAAACGCCGATGCGGTCTAATTCAACGATGTCGCTTGTAAGCGGAAAGCGTTGCCTCTTCATCTCCCGGCCATTCCAGTGAGACCAGGTGATACTCTCCCCGTCAACAGGAATGAAGTCACCGGTCGAGTGGAGATTCACACCGTCTACCTGTCCTGCCTTATCGACGCACCAGAAGAGAGCATTCCCCATCAGGATCGGAAACGAAGAAGTCAGAGGAAGTCGCTCCGAGAGGCCGGGGGAAAACCCCATCAAGACCAGCCGCTGCCCATCAACTTCACCAGCGGCTAGGATGGGCTCGCGCCCGGCGATCCAAAGAGGCTCGAGCGATCCAGCAGCTTCGAAAATAGCCGTCTGCGTCACTGCCACGCGACCGCTACTGACACGAAACAGGAGCGGGTGATCTTCGTTCCCCACGCGGACTGAATCGTAGGGCACAGGTGAGTCGAGTCGACGGGCGAGAACGGGGCCGGCCGCGCCGGTTGGATTGAGAACAATAGCCGGAATATCCGTGGGCCACTCATCCGGGAGCCAGCCATCAAAAATAACGACATCGACCTTTTCCGAAAGCGGCCAGGAAGCCGGCGAGCCCTTCAGCAATTCGAAGCTGCCGGATTCCTGAATCGAAGAAAGTGCGAATCGTGTGTAGGGATCTTCTTCATCATCAGGTCGAATCCATGCTGCAAGAATCGGGCGCGACTCTGGCAGCGGAAGGGAGATTTGATTGTCGAGGGCAAAATCATCCGACTCGCTCTCCAACTCGACGCGCAGAAGTTGATCCCGCGAACCGTTGATGCGGAAGGTGAATCCGCTGCGTTCCCCTGGTTCCAGATCAATCTTTCGGAACTGGCTCGGAATCCCCCCAACTGTGATATTGAGCTGTGCCTGAACGGGTGCAGGAGCAGCTTCGTTCAGTGCGGTCTGAACATAGACATCGTAACGCGCGTATTCGAGCGGGACCGGACGAATCTGAAAAGCCGTGATGGCTGGATTGATGACCTCAGGTAACGCGAGATTGAGTTCACGAACGGCGACGTCTTCGGCCCACTCTCCTGCCCCGCTCGGTAAAGGTCGGTCGCTCGCATGCCAAACTGCTGTGGGTGGCTCAAGCGCGGAAATGATGCGCGCGGATTCCAATGCCGTGTCCGACCTTTCCGCCATCGGTCGGATCTCGATTTCGTCGAGCCGGGAGATTAGTTCACGGCGTTGCAGAGTGCGTGGTTGAACGACCTCCGGACGGATGTCGTAGGCAATCAACGCGACACCGATTTCCTCGGGCACTTTTTTCAAGCGCTCCTTCAAGATGTCTTTCGCCGTCTCGAGCCGGGATTTACCATCGCTATCTTCGACCGACATCGATGCTGAGCGATCAAGCAAAATGAGGACTGTCCGATAGCGGTCGGCGTCGTCTTGTGGTGCGATGAGGCGGGCAAGGATGAATATGGCTAGGCTTAAAACCAGGATTGTAAGGGCGAAAGACAGCCATTTTTTCAAACGCCTCAACCAGGCCGACTCCTGATGTTCCCGGGCTAGAGTCTTGAAAAACACGAGGGTCGAAACGCTGACCTTTTTCGATTTCCGACGAAAAAGATACAGCATCAACGGGACAATCCCGAGAAGCAGCCACCACAGATACTCTGGATTGAGGAATTGCATTCTATACCATCGAGCGGGAAAAGCGGGCTGAATGGCTGAGCCGATTGTTTCGAAAGGCCAGGCGCAAGACGGACGCGATGTGGGTGGGGCGGCCTTCCGTATCGCACCCGTCTCGGAACGACGCGTTTCGAAAGAAGCGGCCAGCTTGCAAACATTTCCGTGAAGCGCTGAATTCCATCTCAAAGAAAACTTTCATTCTGTCAGATTTTTCCGTGAGTTGGTATTAGGTCCCACCGGTCGCCAAGGCCGAGCCACGCGAAAGCAGATCGAGGAACAGTTCGTCGAATGGATTGTCCGTGCGCCAACGCTGATAATCGATGTGACGCTCCTGGCAAGAGCCCTCGATTTCATCGAGAAACTGCTGATAACGCGTCTCGTAGCGATCAAGATCCCGTGGCGTGAACCAAAGCCGGCGCTCCTCCCCGGTCTCAACATCACGCAACTCGATTTCACCTTCGACATCGGGCTTCTCCTCCCACGGATGATAGACCTGAATGAAATGCACTTCACCCGGCCATGCACTGGCATGATGGATCGCATTCTTCGCTTCGTCGATGTCGCGGCCGTAGAGATCAGAGATGACGAAAATAATCCCGTAGCGTCGGCGGCTCGGTTGGAAATCGCGGAAACAGGATTCCAAATCGGTGAGGCCACCGAACTTCAGATCTGTCGCGAAGTCCAACACGCGCTGGAGACTCCCCTGCCCTTTCAACGGAGGCGGCGGATCAGCAACTTTCTCTCCGATGTTATATAGACTGACTCGATGATGCCCGACCAATCCCATGTAGGCCAATGCGACAGCAAGCTTCAGCGCGACAGTGCGCTTTTCCGCGAATGGCTCGACCATCGAGCCGCTCGTATCAACAACGACGTGAACGTGAAACTCCTGAATTTCCTCATAAAGCCGCACAAACAGCCTATCGAGTCGTGCATAGAGCCGCCAGTCAATTGACCGGTAGTCATCGCTCGGCGTGTAATGACGGAAGTCTTTGAACTCGCGGGTGTAACCTGTCGCGGGAGTCGACTGCAGCCCCTTTTTGCGCAGTTGCTTGCGCTTTCTCAGTCTCAAAAAGAGGGCTCGAAGCCGATCAAGAAATTCTGCATCGAAGATCTCATCCTGAGTGGAACTTGTTTGAGGATCAGGCATTTCAATTCGCGTCGGCCGGAGCTTCAGTCTTCTGACGTGGGCCAAGTCCCACGAGGGTGTCGCCACCAAAAGCGATCACATAGCGGTCGGCAGAAACGCTATCTGGTATCGGAATGCAATAGCCCGGCATTCCCGGAGCGGATCTCGCGATTCGGCCCTGCCAGGTTGACTGCGCAGCAGCCGCAGCACCCAATTCCGGAAATCGTTGGTTCAAATACTCGCTCAATTCCGTCGGCCAATTCGCCTGCCCGATCACCCGGCCTGTCAGGCTGTTGATCGCCTTAACTCCCGTTTGGCCACGCACCAGCAGTTGATTCCCGGAGAGAACACCGCCGAACGTGGATTCTCCACCCAACTCAGACGCCGAAACTCTCGAAGTGCGGTTTCGATGAAAGTCGACGTGTAAGAGGGACCCGCCGTCGAGAAACCACGCATGACTCTGTTTTGCTCCCAAAAATATCCCACCTGCGGGTAGCTCTTGCGAGGCGGCTGGAAACCGCGTCGATACCCGCTTAGCTGTCTCGCCCTGCATCAGCCAAAGATGGGATCGGTCAAGAACGCTCAGCGCCGGACCACCCGCGGCAAGGCGCATTTCTGCCCAATGGATCGCCGGCCCCACGAGCGATGAACTGCCATTCAAGTAGTCCTGGAAAGAAAATCCCGCATCCCTGACAGACATGAAATCAATCAGGCTGAGAGGTGATTCAGTTTCCGATCCGGTCGCACCCGTTTTCCAACCATCAGTGACCTCGGTTGCCACTCCGACAATTTCCGCATCCGCGACCAGTTCGCTCTCGCCCCGATCTTCGCGAATGACGATCGGAAACTCAGCAGAAGCAGTTCCCGAAAAATCCCACATTGTCTCGCCCGTCACCGCATCGATCAACGCAGACTTCCAACCGTAGATGAAGGCCATATCGCCGGACACCGAAACTCCGGAATTGAGCGAAACGGGCACCTTTCGGGGGCCTTCCGGCACATCACCCAAATTCTGATACCACAGAAGTTTTCCGGAAGCAATATCCACTGCCGCGACTTCTTGTGTCAGCGGCTGGAAAACAACTACTCTGCCGTTAGCGGTCGAGAAAACGGTGTCGGGTTGAGCACCTGTCGCAGATTGGTGCCCCCGTTTCGGGCGAGCCTCAAACGGCAAAGGCGCCGACCACGAAATCGTTCCATCAGCGACCGAGTAAGCGCGCAACTCGTTTCCCTGCAGCAAAATCAGGCGCTCCTCGACGACCTCAAAATTCCGGGCCAATTTAGCATGAGAAAGCCCGGCATTCTGATCGGCTAACGGGGCAGCAACCTCAGAGATCATTGGAAAAAGAGGCACCTGATTGTCCGTAGCGAGCCTCGATTGAGAGGCGAATCGATTCCTCCATATCAATTTCCCGGAAGTGAAATCAATCGCATAAAAGACGTCGTGGTCATCCATCGCGATCACCTTGTCGCCGACCTCTTTTATCCGAACGAGCATGGCACCTGGCTCCAGTTCGAAAGCCCACAGGAATTGAGGATTGTCAAAAATGAACCCGGTATCGACACCTGCCTCCTGAACGGTTGCGAGGGACTCTCCAACGATTTTCGCCGCAGCGGCAACTGACAATGAAAGCCCGTCAGGAAACGTGACTGACTTAAGCTTCTGCTGCTCCGCAAGTGTTTCAAACCGTTTCAGAGACGACGTCGCTTCTTCGCTGAATCCGAGTTGCGACAACGCCACTGCCCGACACCACTCCGTCCAGGCAAACGTTTCCGGTGAAATCTCTTCGCGATCCACAGATGCGAGTAGAGGAAGCACCTCCTCTAGCCGCGATTGGTTTTCGGGCTTCAGGAAACGCGACACAGACCGCCAGTAAGAGGCGATCAGATGCTCATCGAGCGAAAGCCGACTTTGCTCCCGCAGATCGATTCCTGCGTCCCCGTTTCTCAGCGTGCGAATCACAGCCCGAAACGCCGTTTCGTTTCCCGATGCCATCAATAGCGACAGCCGCTCTTCCCAACTAAAAAGATCGCGCGGATCGATCTGATTGATTTTTGCGAGAGCCCTTGAAGCGACGTCGAAAAACCGATACTCGATGAGAACGTCAACTGCTTCTCGAAGCAGATCGGGAGAACTGATCTGCTCTGGATCCATCTTCGCGAGTAGCTCCTCGGCCAGGTTAACACGTGAACTGCGGTGATAGACGAGGGCGCGACGCAGATCGTATTCGGCCAGGTTCGTAGGATCTTCCGTCGCAAGAGCTGACAGTTGCTGCTCTACCTCAAGTGAGGCTGCGGAGTCATTTTCCAACAATCCAACAAGGAACAGACGCAAGCGAATCTGAGCCCCCGTATCAAGGTTTGTCTGAGCGAGACGCTCCCTCACCGCCGCGACGACGGTTTCCGTCGAAAGACGCTCCCGACCAATCTCGCAGAGCACGAGAAATTTCTCGATCTTCATCTGCGCCCATGCCTCGCTGTCAAAGATGAACCGGTTCTGTTCACCATCGAAAAAGCCTTTTGTCGTCTCAAAATTATCGTGGCCCCGCGCCGCAGTTTCCAGCCACTTGGCATAGCGAGCGGGAGTATCCGTCATCTCACGCATCCGGGCAATCTCGCGCACCGTTGCTGCCTGATCCCCCACCTCAGCAAGTGCGCGAATGTAGAGAAGACCAAGATCAAATCGATCAGGATCTCCCGCAATGCGTTTCTCCAACAAACGCTGCGCTGCTCCATAGAATTCGCCTGCTAGAAGGAATTCCCCCAAATCAACGACGTCCTCGATTTCAGCATCTTCGACGGAAAGCGCGTCAGACACCCGCTCGACGCCGGCCCGGTTGTCACGCGTCTCGTAAATTTCGATCAATTCGCGCGCCACGTCGAAGCGATCAGGATGATTGCGGACGTACTGCTCTAGATACTTCGCGGCAGCTTCGATCCGGTCGATGCTGCGTAGAAATCTCTGTAACTCCAGGATTCGATCTGAAATCTCCTCCGGCTGTAACCCGGCAATCACCGCCTTAAACTCTTGTTCCGCCTCCCCGTCGTGACCGAGTGCATACTCAATTTGAACCAGGCGAAACCGCAAATCGGCACGCTCAGGATTGGTCTCGAGTCTCTGGTTGAGAAATTTCCTGTAGCTGCCGTAGTCAGATACCGATTCCAGGATATCGATGGCACGGCTTTCGATCGTAGTCGATTGCGGAAGAACCTCCGCCGACTTTACCAATAGCTCAACCGCTTCGGAACGTCGCTCCATCGCGACTAACAGTTCGGTCAGATCCAAAATTGCGGTCTCGCTGGCAGGATCCTTTTTAAATGACCGTTGCAGCGTTTTCAGCATCGCTTCCCGCTCTTCGTCAGTTGCCAGGACGCCGACCCTCAAGCTCATCACCTCGCGTCGTCGCCAGTGATCAGGAGCCAATTTCTTTAACACCGTATCCAGACGCTTTCCGGCACCCGCACTGTCCCCCAGCTTAGCTTGCGCAGTAGCCGAGAGGACTTCAGCTTCGACCAGCGCTTCTGGACCAAGCTCTGCTGCTTTTGCCTTGTTCAACGCTTCCAGACTAAGTTCCCAATACAAATAGCGCTGCATCAACCGGGCAAGAATCATCAAAGATTCAGCTGACTGATTCTCCTGAGCCAACACCTTCGACAACTGAGCTCCCGCCAATGCTCGTCCCGCCTCTCCTTCCGAAAGCTGCAGCAATTCGTCCAGCCACTTGCTGCGGTAAGAGGCATTGGGCTCCAGATCGATGGCCCGTGACAAAGCCTCCGTAGCGCGTTCATCCCCTCGTTCATCGAGGAATCGAAATAGCAAATATTGGAGCGGCGCTGATTCGGGATGCAGCGGCACTGCCGTCGCGATCAATTCCTCCGCTCCGGCTCGATCCACTTTTCTCAGGATGCGAACTAAAACAACCTTGGCTCCGGCGTCATCGGGATACTGCTCGATGTGACTGCGGTAGAGTCCGATCACTTCATCAACTCTCTCCGCACTTTGATAAAGCCGCACCAACGCGTCGAGCGGGGCATCCAGGAGAGGATCGTAATGCAGTCGGGTTCGTTGATCTAACGAGCTCTCTGTAAATTCCTCTTCGCTGGCCTCCTGCCCCAGAGCCAGTGATGCACAGAAGATCAGAGCAGCAGAAGCCGCTCCGATGAAAAGCTTCCGCGCACTCTGTCCGACCAATACCATTCTGCTTACCACCACACTCACACAGCTGCCATTGTTGGGACAGACTCGATTACCTCTTGAACTAATTCATCAACATCGCGAGACTCCGCCTCGCCTTGAAAATTCAGGATGACCCGGTGCCTCAGCGCAGCCAGAGCCACCCGCTTCACATCCTCCACTGAAACAGCCGTGCGGTCATCCAGAGCACAATGCACTTTGGCTCCGCGGATCAGCGCCTGCATACCACGGGGGCTGGCACCATAGCTGACATAACGGTTCACATTGTCCGTTCCGCTCCCTGTCTCCGGGTGTGTCGCGAGCACGATTTGCGCCGCATAATCCGTGATGTGGTCCGCTACCGGTATTGACGCGACCGTCTTTTGAAAGTCGATCAGATCATTCGCGGTCAGCACCTGACTCAGCTCCGCTGAAGCGAATCCTGAAGTGCGCCGGGAAATTTCCATCAGAGTTTCCTTGTCAGGAAATGGCACCCGAATTTTGAAAAGAAAACGGTCCGCCTGCGCCTCGGGCAGCGGATAAGTACCTTCCATCTCCATTGGATTCTGCGTTGCCATTACGAAAAACGGGATGGGCAGTTTCATCGTCTCACCGCCGGCAGTAACAGAGCCTTCCTGCATCACCTCCAGCAGAGCGGCCTGTGTCTTCGGCGTTGCCCGATTCACCTCGTCCACTAGAATGAGATTCGCAAAGACCGGTCCGCGTTCAAAATGCATGACACGGCGACCATCATCGTTCTCGTTGACGATGTGCGTTCCAAGAATGTCAGCCGGCATCAAATCAGGCGTACATTGAATGCGCCCGGGCGTCAGCCCCATGACATTGGACAAGGTCTGGACAAGAAATGTCTTCCCCAGTCCGGGCACACCTTCCAGCAAGATGTGGCCACGGGAAAACACCGCTACCAACATATCTGTGAGGAGGTCGTCGTAGCCGACGATTGCCTTTTGGATTTCGTCCTTTAGTTCATGGAATTTGGTCTGGAACCGATCAAGTTCCGCGCCGAGGTCAGGGCTGTCGTTCATTCAGAAAATTGCGTTCGCGGAACAAACAGCGTGGTCGCTTGTGCGTCAACGACGGGTGCGGGCGTTTGGAGTGTGCCAAAAACACTGGTTTCGACTCCTGAAAGTTAAAGATCCTCCAGTATTTCCAAGGCTTTTGCTTCGAAAAGCCCCTGCCATTCGGGTGCAAACAGACAGTCGCTGTCTTCCTGGGCACCTCCGCGATTCAACAACTGCGTCGCTGTCGGCGCATAATACAAGTAGCCATTGGTATATCCGAGCACAAACGTCGACGGATGCGGAGACCTCTCTTTGATGCCCAATCCAATGGGAACGGTCAGTTCCGCGGGAAATGTCACCATTCGAAAATCGCCGAGCCTCAGTCCGACGATCTCAGCATCGACCGTCTTTCCTGCAGCCGAGTTTCTTGCCTGATGCTTCTCCAGCAAAGCCAGATTGGTCTGCTTGCGAGTCAGCTCCTCCATCCGTCGGATGTTCTCCAGGTAAGAAGCCATCGCGGCGCGATTGTTCTCATCCAGCTTCTTCCAATCCTCTTTCTCGAGAAGTTCGTCCTGCAAATACTGGTGCGCCGCATAGGAGGGGTAGTTGCCTGAAAGATGATATTTCACAAAAAGCGGCAGGAACGTCTCGAAATTTAGCGTCGTCCCCTTCAGAGAGTCGATCAGCTGATCTATCTCTGCCTCCATCGTTGCGATCCGCTCCTCCAGATCCGCCCGAGGCAGAGAAATGGTTTCAGTCACAATTTGCAGCGGCGATTCTGCCTTTGTCTGGATCGCCCGGGCCGCTTTCAAGGCACTTAAACCAAGCCGAACTCCCAGCGGCTCGCCGTCGCGAGGCTGATTGACGGGCTTGTAAATTGCTGGATTGATATCACCACCGCAGCCCTGCAAAAATAGAGCCATCGCTGTACCGTCGCCCAAATTTGCCTCAATCACATTGGATGCGAACCCCGTCATATCCGCTGTATTCCCTCCGCTTGGAATCCCTTGAATTGGATGACAGGCAAAATTGTAGACGACTGCAAGTGGCTCGCCGTTGTCGATACGGTCCAGCCGAAGTATTCCAATTTCAGGATCGATCGGTCCGACCGCCGCGACGTCCTTACTCTCCGGCAACGCATAGGCATGGCGCACATCGGCCTCTTTTCCACTCTTCAGCAAGAGTCGCCGATTCACTTGAATCTGGTCTTCATGCCCCGTTCCCACCCCGGCTTTCACTGGAACTCTGTTGTTCCAGGCCGTTGTGATAGCATCGATCGTCCGCTTTTCTACATCCGGAGCAACCTGACTATGGCAATGGCTCGCATTGATCAGAATCGACTTGGGATCAATTCCCAGCGAGTCCTTCACAGCCTCTCTCACATTTGCCAAATATGGATCCTTGATTGATCCGATTTCCGCGATCGCCACCGCATCGACTGCCACAATGATAACATGCGTATCGCCCTGACTGATCGCTACCGCCTTCACCCAAGGTGGGTTCTCCCCTGCGTTAGAGCCTTCGCGGGAAATGTCGACTTTCCCAACGCCTGCCAGAAGCTCATCAGCAGCGGCTAATTCAACTGCCGGGTTCAATCCAAATACGGCGACGGCAAAGAGCGGGAGTAGCTTGATTTTCATCCTTTCGCCATCATGTCGAACGCCTGGAACTTCGTCAACGGCAACAGAGGCGCGCATCGGCCATCCAAGTTGATTGATGTGGTAAGACAACAAAGCTTTGAGGTTTTCCCGAGTCTCTACCGCTGGAATTCTAACTCGATAACTATTGATATCCAAAATGACCTCACTCAAGCTATGCTGGTGAAGTTCATCTTCGCAATCCCCGTCTTTTTTGCGCTCATGTCGCCGATTACCGCGATCGCTGCTGTCGCCGAGAAAAAGGGAAATTCCGATGAGTTGCTGGCAAAGATAGAGTCGGTTCCGGACGGTGAGTCCGGCCTCAACAAGGGCGAACAAGAACCTGTAAAGCAAGTGAGCGAATACGGCGCGGAGGCAGTTTCCCGCCTCGTGGCGCTTCTGAAGCATCCCGACGAAGATGTGGCCGCAATCGCCGCTGCCGCCCTCGGCGATTGCGAGAGGATCGATCGGGAGTATTTGGCGCAAATAGTCGCGGGACTCGACCGCGAGATCCGGTGGCTCCCGCGTGCGCTTGGCCGAATACAGAGTGACGAAGCTGCCGATGAAGCCGTCAACCGCTACCTGGAAGGTTCGACTTCGCCAGGAAATCAAGAAGCGTATACGCTCGGAAACAAGCGAATCGCCATTGCAGGATTGGCTCATATGGTTTCAAACGATGGACTCGTTTTCGAAATTCTCCGCGAAGCGGATTCCAAATGGGACGCAGAACCTTGGCGGGCGCTGCCGGGAGCTCCGCGCTCTTCCGAAATCACAGGATCCGTGGAAATTCTCATTTCAACCCACAGCAGAGGCAACGTAATTCTGTCGGAGGACGGGACCATGAGAATGGCACGTCGGAGTGACCAAGGTTCCCCGAAAGATTGACACATACTGCTGCGGTGCCATAATGGTTTCATTATGAATATCACCGTAAAAGATGTTCCTTCGGATCTACATAAACGTCTCAAGTCCGTCGCGGACGAGACCGGTAGGAGCATCAACAAGATGATTATCTTCACCCTTGAGCGTGCCCTCACACCACAGAAGGTGGATCGAGAAGCTCTTGTACGGAGAATCCGTTCGAGAAGAGACAGGATGGAACCGATCCTCGACGATGCCGGACTCCAAGATGCGATCAACGTAGACCGGGAGTGATTGTCGTCGATACAAACGTCATTTCCTATCTTCTGATTCGTGGAGAACGGTCGGAAGCAATGGATCGCTTGCTGGAAAACGACAGCGAGTGGGTCGCGCCACGTTTGTGGCTAGGCGAGTTTTTGAATGTGCTGGCCACCTACGAACGGATTGGAAAATTCGACTCGGTTCAAACGAACGAGCTCTTGGGCGATGCCCTCGCGCTGATGCAGGATGCCTCCTACGAAATTCGTCCCGAACGCATTCTTGCTGTCGCCAGGAGAACTTCATGTAGTGCTTACGATAGCCAATACATTGCCCTCGCGGAAGACTTGGGCCTTAAGTTCTACACCTGTGATCAAAAGATTTTGAAGAACTGCGCCGGATTGGCTATCGAACCGACGTGACGAAATCGATTGAGGTGTTGTGAGTCGCTATGCCTCGTCCCAACACGGGCTTTCACTGGCACTCGGCGTGTTCCACGCGGTCGTGATGGCGTCAATCGACCGCTTTTCTACATCCTGAGCAACCAGGCTGTAGTAATGGCTCGCATTGATTATGATCGATTTGGGATTGATTCCCAAAGAGTCCTTCACAGTCTCCCTCACATTCGCCAAATAGGGATCCCTGATTGATCCGATTTCCGCAATCGCAACCGCATCGACAGCCACAATGATGGCATGCGTATCTCCCTGACTGATAGCAACCACCTTCACCCAGGGCGGATTCTCCCCAGCGTCCACGCCCTCGCCCTCGCCCTCGCGGGAAATATCGACTTTTCCAACCCCTGCCAAGAGTTCGTCAACTGTGGCTGACTCAACGGCCAGGTTCATTCCAAAAACAGCAGCGACTGAGAGCGGAAATAGTTTAATCCCCATCCTTTTTGTGATCATGTCGAACGCCTGCATCTTCGCCAACGGCAACAGCGCCGTGCCTCGGCCACTAACACGTGCCAAACAGGGGGCACCCACCGACCTGGCACGATTCAGCCTTCAACTAAATCTGATCCTCAACTACTCAAGCAACTCCTCTACGATCCCAGTGTCTTTCATAATCACCTCATAAGTAGAGTCGACACGATTCACGGCTTCGCTAATTGCGACTGAAGCGCGATCGGCGCTGGACGGTGGTGTAAATAATTGTCTGTAAGTTCCGCCCGATCCAGCCCGCCGCAGAAGCGGCCGATGGAGCGTAGCGGAATCGGCCGCTTCTGCGGCGGCTCGCCTCCTCCTCCCCTGGGGTTGT
>Ga0222633_1000945_pt1 | contig 19178 bp, 16 predicted proteins | sample AntAcemetageno48_FD_179816 | JGI IMG/M metagenome (GOLD analysis project Ga0222633, IMG submission 179816) | Saline water microbial communities from Ace Lake, Antarctica - #48 | ecosystem: Environmental > Aquatic > Non-marine Saline and Alkaline > Saline | place: Antarctica: Ace Lake | collected...
ATAGGAAGTCTGTCAGCAGCCTCTGCCTGTTAAACGCATACCAGTCCAATATCCTACATCTTTGTAAGACGTCTGCCATAGAGCACGACCATCCCCTGCACTAGAGTCCTTAGAAATGCAGTTCCTCAACTGCCGTTTCTAGATAAGGACATTTAGCCCAATGCACAACCGACTTCAAAAATCAGCGCTCTTCTTCTTACTCCTATTGATTTTCACCTCTCCGGTAAAAGCCGCTACTCAATACTATAGTGACTGGGGATTGGCTGAGGATAGTTGTGTCGCGGATTATCCTTCCTTGGGATGTACCACCTTCGGGGGTGCAGGTTACAGACCTTGGGACATGGAAATAGACGCCAAGTACATCGTCTGTGTGCGGGTCAGCAATCTTGCCGTCTTACCCTGGCCAGAAGAAGGGGGTGACATGTGCGTCATCCCCAGGCCGGACTGGGTTACTGATTTTTCTATCGATGGGGGGGAAACCCGATTCTCGCCAGGCGAATCATTTACCTTCTCTGGCTCTGTCACAAATATTGGGTATGTCGAAAGCCCGGCAGCCCCTGCGATGGTTATTCTGCAGGCGCCTGGTTACGCCACGATCAGTGGAGTGACGGTCCCTCCGTTGTCCAATCAGGAAACGGTGACCTATACCAACGAACCTGTCGCGATCCCTCCAAGTTTCCCTGAAGGTGAGTATGAAATAGTCTTCATAGCCAATCCTTTTAACACACAGATAAAGGAAGTCAGCAGACTAAACAACGCGTCTGCGGCGATCGCGATTGAAATTACGGCAGGTACGCCGGACCTTGTCCTGTCCTTAACCGCTGAGGCTGATCTCTCGAATGTCAACGCGGGACAAGCCATTGAACTGACCTACCAGGTGGACAACACCGGTGACGCGCCTTTTAATGCATCTGTACCGATAATCGTTCAGCTGACCGGCATGGATCAGAACGTCGAATTGGCGCAGGTTTCGCTGGCGCATATTGGTGGTGGGAAATCCGTATCAGGAACGGTCACCGTTCAACTACCCGGCGAGCTGGCAGCTGGTAGTTACACCCTGGCGGGCAATGTGAACCCCGGCCAGGTTGACCCAGAAGAGCCGAACTACACGAACAATAGCGTTTCATTGGCGTTAACGATCAGTCCTCCTGACCTCGTGCTGGTTGTGACTATCCTGAGCCCGGGCGTTCTGGTTGGTAGCGAAGTCACCATTGACTATACCGTGCGTAACGATGGTGCCGCGTCCTTCCCCGGAACTGTTCCGGTTCGATTTCTCTCTGGAGGCGACACGATCGCTGAAGCTGCAATCCAGCCGCCCGAGCCGGACAACCAGATCAATGGTTCGTTCATTGTGACCGTACCGGCAGATGCAATGCCGGGTCCACTAGACCTGATTGGGGAAGTTAACCCTGACAGGATTCAGCCACTAGAATCCAACTACAACAACAATGTCACCTCCTTCGCTCTCAATGTGAATGCACCTGATTTATCGATTGATCTAACAACTAACCTGTCGGGCGATCTGAAGCCAGGTCAGGACGTGACGATCACGATTACAATCCGCAATGAAGGTACTGCTGACTATCAAGGGGCTATAGGCGGTGAGTTGGTGCTTCAACGTGCCGGTTCAGACGATATTATTCTGAAGGTCTTTTCGCACGAGGAAGCTGCCATAGCAGAGGGTGAAATGATCGTCTTCGATGTAACGGCGGCTATACCAGGCTCACTGTCTTCCGGTGGACATCAGTTGATAACACGTATTACCCGGGCCGAAGGCGACACTAACATTGCCAATAATAGTTCGCCCTCCGCTGTCACACTGGACCTGGCCCAGGAGAAACCAAACCCCGGGGAAGTGGATTGTGGCAACCCGGTCAGCATCAATTCCGGCCTCAAAAAGGAAACTGAAACAGATTATCAGGGTACCGGGCCATTCCCGCTTACCTGGATGCGAAACTATAGCAGCAGTCAGGCTATCCCGGAGGGCTGGCGTTTCAGCTACTCGCGACACCTGTTGCTGACCAGCAGTAATGGTATCACTTCGGCTATTCTTGTTCTGGATACAGGGCAGCGATATGAATTTTCTGATATTGATGCGCAGGGGTTCAGTGATCCTGATGTACCCGGTTTACTCGTTCGGACCAACAGGGGATTCACTTACCTGGATGCCGATGGCACCTATCATCAGTTTGACGCCACCGGCAAACTGGTTCTGGTCGAAACATTGACCGGTTTTCAGCAAAGCCTGGGCTACTCTGAAGGGAAACTGATCGCAGTGACTGATCAGTTTGGTCAATCGCTATTGGTCAGTTACGACGATGACGACAAGATCAGTCAGGTCATCTTCCCTGACGGCAGAAGTGTTGGCTATCGCTACGCGAACGGGTTCCTCTCTGAGGTGATCCTGCCGGATAACACGGTTGAATCAGATCTTGATAACCCAAGAAGACGGTACCTCTATGAGTCAGCGGCGTTGCCGCAAGGCTTGACAGGTATCGTTGATGAAAACGGACATCGTTACTCGAATTATGCTTACGACATGCAGGGACGGGCGATACTTTCATCTCACGCCAACAATGCCGACCGGTTTGAGTTCAGCTATGAGGAACACCAGACCAGGGTCACCAACGCCCTCGGGAAAAGTAGCGTATTTGTCCTTGAAGAAGTTCAGGGTCTGGACCAGATTGTCAGATTAGAGGGTGAGTCGACGATAAATTGCCCTGCGATGACCTCAACAAAATCCTATGATGAACGTGGCTTTGTCAATGAGCAGGTTGATAAGAACGGTAACATCACCCGTCTAACTTATACTCACAGCAGCTTGCCTGCTGATGAATACAGTTACCATGTCGGGTTAGTCACCCGCCGCATTGAATCAGCCGGGACGTTAGAAGAACGCACCACTACGATTGAATGGCATCCGGAACACCGGATCCCCGTTGCCGTGAATGAGGCTGGCCGCCGTGTCGAGTTAACTTACGATGACACCGCTCAGCTAATCCAGTGGACCGAGATTCAAACTGCAAGTGGTAGTGAGCGCACATGGCGTAATACCTATGATGCGAATGGGTTACTGGCACAGATTGATGGACCACGAACTGATGTGGCTGACATTACATCTCTTGCTTACAACAGCCAAGGCAAGCTGACCAGCATTCGTAACGCGCTGGGTCACACGACACAGATCGTTGCACACGATGCCAACGGGCTGCCTGTTACAGTGATTGATCCCAACGGCCTGACCACCCACCTGGCATACGACGAGCGCCTGCGCCTGAGAGCGCAGCGCATCGTCAGTGACAAGGGTGAAACCAATACGTTTATGGAATATGACGACAACGGCAATGTCACTGTCATCCGCCTGCCTGATGGGCAGCGGTTGCAGTACCGATATGACCTGGCTGATCGGCTGATTGCCATCGAGAATGATCTGGGTGAAGCCATCACTTTCACGCTGGATAGCGCAGGTAACCGAACCGGCGAAGTGACCCGGGAGGCGGGCGGTAACATCGTTAAAAGACAGAGCCGCGCCTTTGATCAACTCAGTCGAATCATCAGCATCATCGGTGCGGCTGCACAACCCACACAGTTTGATTATGACAACAACGACAACCTCGCGCGTGTTGAAGATGCGCTTGGCAGGCAGACCAATCTCCGGTTTGACAGCCTGGATCGGCTGATCTCTGTTACCGATGCGCTAAATGGTGAAAGTACCTTTACCTATGACGAGCGTGACAACCTGGTTGAAGTTGTTGATGCAGCGGGTGTGGGGACAACCTATACCTATAACGGACTAAACAACCTGACTAGTGAAGCCAGTACTGCTCGAGGCACGACCCGCTACAGTTACGACAGTGCTGGGAATCGCAGCGCGTCTACCGATGCCAATGGCATCACCATGACCTACGCCTATGACGCGCTGAACCGCCTGACTCACGTTAATTATAGCGGGGCGCCGCAAGATGCCATTAGTTATCAGTATGATGATGGCGACAATGGTATCGGTCGCCTGACAGGCACAAAAGACGCTTCCGGTGAAACAAGATTCAGTTATGACGATCGGGGTAACCTGACTACCGATCATCGGGTCATCGAGGACAAAGGCTACACCACTCATTATGACTACAACCTTGCCAACCAGTTGGTTCAGGTGATTTACCCCTCGGGGCGGGAAGTTAACTATGAGCTGGATGCTCTCTCCAGGGTAAGCGCTGTAAACACCCGCGCCAATGGGGCCGCGGCCAGCGAAACAGTGGCAAATGCTTTCAGCTACTTGCCTTTCGGTCCTGCTACGTCCTGGAAACATGGTAATGGTCTAAACACCAACATTGCCTACGATGAGGACTACCGTCTTTCATCCATAGAGGTTGGGGATCTCAAGGCCATCATGGTGCTGACTTATGAATACAACGACGTCTCCAATATCACCGCCATCATGGATAGGGTGGGTGATGATTCGCAGATCTTCGGCTACGATTCCCTTAAGAGACTGACCGTTGCCAGCGGCGGCTACGGTGACATTGATTACACCTATGACGGTGTGGGCAATCGACTCAGCCGCTCAAAAACGAACCATGGCGCAACGGTATCTGAAACCTATGGTTATGAGGCAGGATCCCATCGACTCCTGAATGTAAACACTGTTAGTGAGCAAGGCACAAACGCCCGCGACCTTTCTTATGATGCTAACGGAAACACGATTTCTGATAGGAGTGATGAGCGATCGCTGACCCTGATCACCAGCGCCAGGAATCGTTTGATTGCCCTACAGAAGGATGGCAAAACCGTCGGTGAATACCGGTACAACGCTCTTGGACAACGTGTGGTGAAACGGGCGGAACACCGCGTGGAGATGGTCGGCCACAAATCCAAAAAGTCCAAGAAGTCCAAGAAGTCTAACAAATCAAACAAGGCGGAAAAATCAACAAAGCCTGGCAAACAGCAATCATCCTGGAACGCTGGTAAGGGTAGGAAGGTGAAGGAACACCTTCATTTCCATTACGACCAATGGGGTAATGTCATCGCCGAAACGGACAGAAAAGGCAGGGTGGTGCGGGAATACGTTTACCTGGGTAATTACCGCATTGCGATGGTCTCACCTGAGGAGTCGACTAAATCAAACCACCTCATTTCGACTAAAGGCCGGAAGGCCGGAACGGAGAAATTTCTCTACTTCCTGCACAATGATCATCTTGGTACGACGAAGAAGGTTACTGACGCTGACCAGCAGGTGGTTTGGGATGCGAGCCAGACGCCGTTTGGTGAACTTGACATAACAACAGAGGCGATACGGATGCCGATGCGGTTCCCGGGGCAGTATGCGGATTTGGAAACGGGTATGAGTTATAACTACTTCAGGGACTATGATCCTGGTTTGGGCAGGTATTTACAGAGTGATCCGATAGGGTTGCGGGGTGGGGGAAATCCATATCTCTATGCTAATTCCAAACCTCTTGTCACAATAGATGAAAGAGGGTTGTTCGGGCTGATTGGGGGAGTGGTCGGAGGTGTAACTGGTGGGTCGGCAGCCTACAGTTCCGCGATCTCTGCTGGTAGATCGCCCAGAGAAGCGGCCCAGTTTGCAACTGGCGCTGTACTGTTGGGTGCAGCTTTAGGCGGGATATTTGGTCCTGCTGGCGTTACCGAGGCAGCAGCGACAGGCAGTGCAATTGGAGGGACTACAACTTTGATGACTAGCATTTATCTGACTGGGACTGTTGATCCGATAAAACAGGTAGCAGCAGTCCTAGCAGGGTCCGTTGACGGAGCTATAGCGAATGCTCTTGCCTATAGTGCCGCGCTAAAGTTGGTGCAGACCGGGACAGGTTTTGCCCTGGCATTAGAACTCGGTGGAGGTCTGGGTGGAGCGATAGCCTCCGGTCTTAGCCAAATCAGAAACACAACTCAAACGCCATTCATCCCAGACAATAGTCGTAATCTGTTTATAGGGAATGAAAGGGATGATGGATGTTGAGCTTGTTGCTGTTTCTGGGAGAAGGACTGCTGGGAGGTGTTCTTTTCGCGCTAATTGTCATCAGCAGAAAATATGTCGAAAAGCTAAAGAAAGGCGGTTGGAAGTGGGCTCTGTCTATTATCGCTTTGTTCTTATATGGATTCAGTCTCTATTTTTTGTATCTGAAAGTTATAGATGGATCTAGCACATCAGAATTCAGTTGCTTCTGGTTAGGGTTCCTGATTTCGTTGGCTCCTGTGTTGTGGACCGCGAGACGTGAGTAAGAGTAAATGTTGTTGGAGTAAAATTTACTAAACGCTGAAGAAAACCTACCGAAGAAACAATTGGAGTTGGATTGAAATTGGCGAAACGACTCATCTGGCCGCTCGTAATTATTCTGGTGATCACAAGAATAGTTGCTTCGAAAGCGCTGTGAAACTATTTCAATAAGTAGGGTGCTACCATCTATTGGTGATTTGTAAATTTCACACTGACCCCAATTCCTGGCGCTTACCCTGTCCCCGCAACCCGCAAGCTTCACAATCCGGATTTTGCGGTAGTTTCAGCTTTCGCCAGTCCATATATCTTGCATCGAACGTCAACAGGTATCCTGCGAGCGACTCGCCGATTCCAACAATCAGCTTGAGTGTCTCCAGTGCCTGCAGGGTCCCTATAGTCCCGACAACGGGAGCGGCGATACCGGTTTCGGAACAGTTCAGCGCGTCGTCAGAAGCACGCTGGTAAAGACAGCGATAACAGGGCATAGCCTTGTTGGTGCCATCTACAACCATTAACTGTCCCTCAAGTCGAACAGCCGCGCCAGACACCAGGTCTGTCTGCTGTCTGAGGCACGCGTCATTGATCGCGAAGCGGACCTCAAAGTTGTCCGTACAGTCGACAACAATGTCAGCAAGGGCGACCTCGTCTTCAAGCACCTCCAGGCTCATTCTGTCCTGGATGAGTCGAATCTCGATATCGGGGTTTACCTCATGGAGCTGGCGTTTGGCTGAGACGGTCTTGGGTTCACCAATGCTCGCCGTTGTGTGAATAATCTGGCGCTGCAGGTTGGAAAGGTCGACTGAATCGAAGTCTGCCAGCGTCAGCGAACCGACACCTGATGCAGCCAGGTAGAGAGCGACGGGACTGCCAAGGCCGCCCAGGCCAATAATCAGTACACGCGCCGCGAGCAACTTCTCCTGACCTTCAATATCGATGTCGGGAAGCATGATGTGCCTGGCATATCGTAGTAACTGATCATCATTCAAGGTGGTTGCTCCTTGCTATCACGGCGCGAGGCAGGCCCTGCAGGTCCGTGAATCCTTCTACCTGGGTTAAGCCGGCATTAACCAGTAACTGGATGACAGATTCCTGTTGATCATAGCCGTGTTCAAACAGAATGTGACCCCCCGGTACCAGATGCTCATGGCAGTTATCGATAATCTGCCTGATGCAGTCAAGTCCGTCATCCCCGGCGGTCAGTGCCCGCGTCGGTTCAAACTTCAGTGCCCGAAGGTGTGGGTCTGTATTCCTGATATAAGGAGGGTTGCTGATAATAAGGTCGAACTGTCCTTCGATGTTAGTGAACCAGGAACTCTGGAGAAAACTAACGTTAAGGAGTGTGCCTGCGTTCTTCTTTGCGACAGCCAGCGCGCCTGCACTGATGTCAGTACCGAGGATCTGCCATTGCGCTCTTTCAGCGGCCAGACTCACCGCCAGGGCGCCGGTGCCGGTCCCGAGGTCCACCACGTTTCTTGGTTCCAGGTTGAACCGTTCGAGTGTGATTTCCATGAGAAGCTCTGTTTCCGGCCTTGGTATCAGCGTATCGCCGGTTACGCAAAAATCCCGCTGCCAGAAAGGCTGAATACCCCTGAGGTAGGCGACGGGTTCGCCGGCGTGTCTTCGCGCCAACAGTGTTTGAATTCGGGTCTGGTCAACAGCGCCGACCGTTTCTTCGGCGTGTGCAATGAGCCAGGCCCGTGACCTCGCCAGAACTTCGCCGACCAGCAGGTAACTATCTAATTGAGGGGTGTCGGATATGTCAGCCAGCAGGGCTTTGCCCTGACTGACCAGACCGCCGACCGTCTCAGTCATCTTCCTGGCCAAGGGAGCGGAGCTGGTCTGCCTGGTGTTCAATGATCAGTTGATCAACGATAGGGTCCAATTCACCCGTCATTACCTGGGCTAAACGGTGAATAGTCAGGTTGATTCGGTGATCCGTGACCCTGCCGTCGGGAAAATTGTAGGTGCGGATCTTCTCTGAACGGTCGCCGCTTCCCACCAGGTTGCGTCTTGTTTCCGCCTGCTCGTCGGATTGCTCGGTTTGTGCTTTATCCATCAGTTTGGCCTGGAGCAGGCTCATGGCACGGGCCTTGTTCTTGTGCTGGGAGCGTTCGTCCTGACATTCGACCACAATACCCGTAGGTAAATGGGTCAGTCTCACGGCGGAATCGGTTTTGTTGACGTGCTGCCCACCCGCGCCCGACGCGCGATAGGTATCAACTCTTAAATCGTTCTTTTCGATATCGATCGCCTCAATGTCATCGAGTTCAGGCAAAACCGCGACTGTGCAGGCGGAGGTATGTACACGGCCCTGGGATTCTGTCTGCGGAACCCGCTGTACCCGATGCGCACCGGATTCGAATTTCATTTTGCCGTAAGCTTCTCTGCCTTCGATCCTGGCGATGACCTCTTTGTAACCACCATGGTCACCATGGCGTTCGTTGAGTATTTCCATCTTCCAGTTTTGTGTTTCGGCAAAGCGGGTGTACATGCGAAACAAGTCACCGGCAAATATCGCCGCTTCATCGCCGCCGGTGCCTGCACGTATCTCCAGGAAGACGTTATTTGAATCGTGCGGGTCTTTGGGTAACAGAAGTTTCTGCAATCTGCTGTCCAGAACCTCGAGAGACTCCTCCAGTTCGCCGATTTCCAGTTCCGCCATTTCCCGAATTTCATTGTCGGGATCTTTTGACATCACCTGGGCATCGTCGAGCTCGGATGACTGGGATTCGAACTCCCTGAAACAATGAACCACTGGTTCTATATCGGCATACTCTTTCGAATAGTTTCGAAACCGGTTCTGGTCAGAGATCACCTCGCCGTCACTGAGCAGCGCACCCAACTCTTCATAGCGGTCAAGTAGCTGATCCAGTTTAAACTTCAGGGACTTATTCAACGTTGTCGTCCAGTTTGTACAGGGTAGAGATAATCGCCACGAGTTCTTCCGCATCGTCATCGATGGCAGCTTTAAGCTGAACGCTCGGGATGTGTATTATCTTGTTGGTCAGCTGATTAGCAAGCTGCGTTAGCACTTCCGTTGGATCGGCGCCTTTCTCGAGTCTTGCGACGGCTCGCTCAAGTTCCTGGGTCTTAATGTTGTTGTGGTGATCTCGAAACCTGATGAGTTTTTCCTCAGCCCCTTTCGTTTGGTGCCGGGAGCGATAGTTGGAAATTTCTTTAGCCAGGATGGCTTCTGCATTCCTGGCGGCCTCCTGTCGAGAACTCAGGTTCGTATCCACGATCTGTTGCAGGTCATCGACACTGTAAAGGTAGATGTCGCGCAACTCGCTGACTTCCGGCTCTATGTCTCTGGGTACTGCCAGGTCAACCATCAGGATGGGTCGATGTTTCCTGGACTTAAGGGCGCGTTCTACGGTTCCTTTCCCCAGGATTGGCAATTGTGCAGCGGTTGCTGCGATGACGATATCTGTTTCGGGCAGTTTTGTGGGTATGCTTTGCAGGTCGATCGCTGAACCGCCAAGTTTCTTCGCCAGTAGCCGGGCATTCTCAATCGTTCTGTTGGCCACTGTAATGTGTTTTATACCGGCGCTCACGAGATGCCTGCCGACCAGTTCAGAGGTTTCTCCAGCGCCGATGATAAGGATGTTGCAGTCCGACAGATCGGTAAACAGTTGCTGCGCCAGCGTGACGGACGTGGCAGCAACAGAAACAGAGTTCTCGCCAATAGCAGTTTCGGTGCGCACCTTTTTGGCGACTCGAAAACTGGTCTGTGACAGATGATCAAGTTCACCGCCCAGCGTGCCAAACTGGCGGGCGTGATCGAAACATTCCTTAAACTGACCTAGAATCTGTGGTTCACCGACGACCATGGAATCCAGACCGCACGCAACGCGCATGGCATGAAGGGCCGCCTCGTTATCGTTTAGAATATAGATGCTGTGTTCGAGGTCTGCAGGATCAATCTGGTGATAGTCAGCCAGCCAGTTTATGACTCGAAAGGGTGCAATGTTGTCTCCGGATGCAATAACCTCGGTGCGGTTGCAGGTAGATAGTATGGCGACTTCCTGCAATCCAGCCTGCATTGAGATGTCTTTTAGGGCATCTTCAAGCTGTTCTGGAGTAAATGCGACCTTTTCCCTGAGTGCTACAGGGGCTGAGGTGTGATTTATGCCAATGATGAGCAGATTCATAGGTAACCGGTGTAGTAAAATGAACCCCTTGCGTTAGCAGGTACACTAACCGGGAGTCAGGACCCTGTCTTTGTGATTAAAAGTCTCCCCGGTATCCAGGGACGCGGCCGATTGGCCGAGGCTCATTGTACGTTGCTTGACACAGTGAATACACACTAAAACTACGATTCACAGGGTGAATGTGAATGCCAGTAACAATAAGGTGAATAACATCAGACGATCTTCATTTCTGCAGGCTCTGTTTCCTCGAGCTCTATTTCTTCGGGAAGGGCCGGAGTCCCTCCGTTTCTGGCTGCTTGCTGTCCTCGTGGTGCTGATTGCCGGGTGTTCATCTGCGCCGGTTGAACCAGAACCGGTTAGTGTTCCTGAACCCGTTGTGGCAGAACCTGCAGAACCAAAACCGCGTCCGGAACCGGATGACTATCCGGTTGCCCCTTTTCCCGGCGATTCCTTGTACGAGTTGCTGGTGGCGGAAGTCGCAGGGTATCGCTCTCGATATGACGTCGCTCTGGAGAAATACATGGATGCGGTGGTCGAAACCCGTGATCCAGGTGTCGCTGCCCGTGCAACCCGGCTGGCGTTGTATCTGAAGAAATACGGCGAGGCGCTCGAGACGGCGCTCATCTGGGCAGAAGTAGACCCGGAAAACGTTAACGCCCACCGCCATGCCGTTGATCTGCTGTTACGTGCGGGTGAACTTGAGCCGGCTATCGGGCATATGGAAGCGGTGAAACAACTGGGTGGCATGGCCAGTTTCGATATCTTTGCCTATCGGGCAGCGGGCCTTGCTCCGGAACAGCGAGCCCCAGTTCTGTCGGCAATCACAGAGATGTTGGCCAGGCATCCGGGTGACGAGCAGCTGTTGTTCTCGCGGGCTGTATTGCTGGAACAGAGCGGTCAATTACCTGAAGCCCTGAGCATTGCTGAGGAACTGCTTGCGGTCTCCGAAAAGCCGAATGTGATAATTTTAAAGGCAAGCATTCTGGGTGAAATGCAGCGTCAGGAAGAGGCGGTCGCCTACCTCACGGGTGTGGTTGATGTCGCGCAACCGAACAGGAGGCTGCAACTTATCCTGGCGAGGATGTTGTTCGAGAAGGGAGACCTTGAAGCTGCGAAAGTGCAGTACAGCAATGTCCTTAAGGTGTCGCCCAATGACGGCGATGTCCTGTTTGCACTGGCATTGATTGCACTTGAACAGGGGAATGATTTAAAGGCTCAGGAACATCTCGAGCGGATGGTGCGCTGGAATCAGCGCTCGGGCGAAGCGCATTACTATTTAGGGGGGATTGCGGAAAGGCGTTCAGATACCGCGGCCGCCCTTCAGGAATACGATCAGGCGGGCGAGGGATATGAGTTCATTCCGGCCCAGGCGAGGATAGCCTCTTTGCTGGTGAATGAGGGTCGCTGGGATGAGGCGAGAGCCCATCTGGGTAACCTGCGTGCACACAAACCCGAGCACAGACAGCAGCTTATTCTCATCGAGGCGCAGTTGCTGGCCGACCGGGGTATGGATCAGGAAGCTTTCGACTTTCTTGACCTGATCCTTGAGCAGGAGCCGCAAAACGTTGAGTTGCTCTATTACAGGGCGATGACCGGCCAAAGATTTGGGCGCCTGGATATCCTGGAGGCCGATTTGAGCAGAGTCATCGAACTGGACCCTGATAATGCGGATGCGATGAATGCGCTGGGGTATACATTGACCGATCAGACCGATCGTCATGAGGAAGCGCTTGAATTGATTGAGAAAGCGTTAGCGATCAAACCGGATGAGGCAGCATTCCTTGATAGCATGGGTTGGGTGCAGTACCGCCTGAATAATTATGACATAGCGCTGACGTATCTTCGGCGTGCGTTTGAGCTGTTTCTAAACGATGAGATCGCTGCTCACCTTGGGGAGGTGCTATGGGTAGTAGGCGATAGAATCGAAGCGAACCAGATCTGGGAGAAAGGCCTCGAGCATGCTCCCGACAGTGAGATCCTCAAGAAGGTGATTCAGCGGTTTCGAGAGGACTAGTTGCGTAGCTGTCTCCTTACCTTAGTCATCTTTTTGCTTCTAACCTCGTGCGCGACCCTGCATGACCCGGTGGACGTCGATGCGACCTATTGGCGTCTTGACGGGAAATTATCTATCCGGGCGGGTGATCGATCACGCATAGTCAGTATCGACTGGCAGCAACGAGGTGATTCCAGTGATATTCACCTGAATGGTCCCCTGGGTGCTGGCGACGTTCATATCCGGGCGGCCGGTAACCAGTTGGTCATAGACTCGGGTGGCCGCTCTGAGGTCTATCCGCTTGATCAGGATCTCGTGATTGAGGGAGATTCCTTTCGATTGCCCTGGAAGCGCCTGTCCTATTGGGTTCGAGGGCTCCAGGGGCCCGATATGGCGCCGATTCAAGGCAAATTCACACAGGGCGACTGGTCTGTCAGCGTGCTTGATTCAGACAATAACGGCCCAATATTGATTGTGCTGAACCATCCGGATGTGCGCCTTCGACTGAAGGTTCGCAGGTGGCAGCAGGGTGCGGAAAAGGAAACAGCAAACCAGATTTGACAGGGACAGTTCCTAACAGCACAATAGCGCCCTTTTTTCATGGCATCAGTCTCCATCCGTCATTATCAGGGTGGATTTCAGGTGCTGATTTGGGACGAATTCATGCCTCGTTCCAGGACTCAAGCATGGTGATGTAGAGTCGGCCTTGGTAGAATGGCGGCCCCACAAGGGCGCGGTTAAGCCCGGGAAAATGAATTTAAGACTTTGGGGTGTCGCCAAGTCGGTAAGGCACAAGGTTTTGATCCTTGCATGCGCAGGTTCGAGTCCTGCCACCCCAGCCATATTTCAAATACCTCTTTCTTAGAAAAGAAAGATCTGAAAAAGAAAGGTCTGAAAACTAGTGGCTGAACTAAAGATTTTCTCTGGTAATGCGCACATAGAGCTGGCAACGCGTGTTGTTGACAGACTCCGAATGGACCTTGGAGCAGCAGATGTTGGGCGATTCAGCGATGGTGAAGTCGCTGTAGAGATACACGAGAACGTTCGCGGTAAGGATGTCTTTGTGATACAGCCAACCTGCGCGCCGACCAACGACAACCTGATGGAGCTGATGATCATTGCAGACTGTCTGCAGCGAGCTTCTGCTGCGCGGATCACGGCGGTTATCCCTTACTTCGGATATGCGCGCCAGGATCGTCGGGTAAGATCGGCAAGGGTACCCATTACCGCGAAGGTGGTGGCCGATATGTTGGGAAGTGCCGGTATAAACCGGGTCCTGACAATTGACCTGCATGCAGACCAGATTCAGGGATTTTTTGAGATCCCGGTAGATAATATCTACGCCACACCGGTTCTGTTACTCGATATTGAGCAACAGAACTACGAGGATTTGATGATCGTTTCCCCGGATGTTGGCGGAGTCGTTCGGGCACGAGCGATGGCGAAGCAGTTAAATGACACCGATCTTGCCATTATTGACAAGAGACGTCCCGAGGCCAATGAGGCTGAGGTGATGCATATCATCGGTGACGTTGATGGTCGAACCTGTCTTTTGATTGATGACATGGTCGATACGGCCGGTACGCTGTGTGCGGCAGCCAAGGCGCTGAAAAACAGCGGCGCAAAAAAAGTGGTTGCCTATTGCACCCACCCGGTACTGTCAGGATCGGCGATTGAAAATATTACCAACTCGATGCTTGATGAGGTCGTAGTGACAGACACGATACCGCTGAAAGCTGACGCGGCGGCATCACCAAGAATTCGGCAATTAAGCATTGCCGATGAGTTGGCTGAATCTATCAGGCGAATCAGTAATGAAGAGTCTTTAAGTGCGCTTTTTAAAAAGCGAATTCAACCAACCTTATTTTAGACAAAAGTTTTTGAGTACAGTTTTTAGCACACTTTCGTGCATAACCCGCCAGACACATGGTCGCAGTGTGTCTGGTGCTAATCTCTAAGGAGTGACAAATGGCAGATTTCGAACTGAATGCCGAACTGCGTACAGACAAAGGGAAAGGTGCGAGCCGCCGCCTGCGTCGTATTGCAGACATGATTCCAGCTATTCTTTATGGCGCAGGTGAAGACCCGCTGTCCCTGACCCTTGCTCACAAGGATATCTATAAAGCCTGTGAGAACGAGGCTTTCTTTTCGCGGATCATTACGATCAACGCAGAAGGAAAGAGTCAGCAGGCTATCGTAAAGGACCTGCAGCGTCATCCAGCTAAAGACCGCATCATGCATGCTGACTTTTTACGCGTCCGGATGGACCAGGCCATTACGGTAGAGGTTCCACTGCACTTCCTGAACGAAGAAAGTTGTGTTGGTGTTCGCCTGGGCGGCGGAAACGTTTCACACAATATGACTTCTATCGAGATCAGCTGTCTGCCAGGTGACTTGCCTGAGTATATTGAGGTTGATGTCCAGGAAATGGATATTGGCGATGCCATCCACATGAGTGAGCTTAAGCTGACGGAAGGGTTATCCATACCTTCATTGCAGCAGGGTGCAGATCACGATCACGTTGTGGTTGCGGTTTACGCTCCACGCGTCGAAGAGGAAGAGGATGATGATGAAGCTGTAGTTGATGCAGCTGATGTACCTGCCGGTGACTACGCTGCTGACGAGTCGGGTGACGATGACGACTCAGGGAACGATTAACCTCATCACGGTTTGTGATGAAGTCAGAGTTTGACAATGCCAGGGTGTGACGATGTCAGGTTTAACCCAAACAGGTTCAACCAGACCGCTCAGGCTAATCGTAGGGATAGGTAATCCCGGTGCTGACTATGCCAACACCCGCCATAACGCGGGTGTCTGGTTTGTCGAAAGGTTGGCAGACAAGTTTGGCGCGTCCTTCAAGCCTGAAAAAAAATTCTTTGGCCGTACGTCACTGATTAACCTCAATGGCGTTGAGGTTCGATTACTCGTTCCTGATACCTATATGAATGAGTCGGGTAAAAGTGTCGGTGCACTGGCGAATTTTTTCAAAATTGAGCCCCGGGAAATTCTGGTCGCTCATGATGAGATCGATTTTCCTTCCGGCAAGATCAGGTTCAAACAGGATGGTGGGCTGGCAGGCCACAATGGTCTTCGGGACATTTCCAGTCGCCTGGCAGGTGCTACTGACTTTAATCGGTTAAGAATTGGTGTTGGTCATCCTGGAGACAGAGGTGGCGTTACCGGTCATGTGCTGGGGAAGGTCTCCAGGGAGGACCGCAAGCTGATTGAACAGTGTATTGACGATGCCATCTCTGCCCTGCCGCGTGCTGTAACGGGCGACTGGCAGTCAGCCATGCAAGCGCTGCACAACCTTTAACGAACCGGCTGCTTGCCATCAAGAGAGAGAATCATGGGATTTAATTGTGGAATTGTAGGTTTGCCCAACGTCGGTAAATCGACGCTGTTCAATGCGCTGACACGAGCAGGTGTAGGCGCAGAAAACTTTCCCTTCTGCACGATCGAACCTAACTCTGGCATCGTTCCGATGCCGGACCCAAGGCTGGATAAACTCGCCAGCATCATTTCTCCGGAGAAAGTGATTCCGACTACGATGGAATTCGTGGACATTGCAGGTCTGGTTGCCGGTGCGTCCAAAGGCGAGGGTCTTGGAAACCAGTTCCTTGCGAATATCCGTGAAACGGACGCCATCGCTCATGTGGTTCGCTGTTTTGAAGATGAGAATGTAACTCATGTTTCGAACAGGGTGAATCCTGAAGAAGACATCGAGGTGATTAACACCGAGCTGCAATTGGCGGATCTTCAAACCCTGGACAATGCAATCAATCGAGTCTCAAGGTTAACCAAGAGCGGGGGCAAGGAGGAGATTGCCAGAATGCAATATCTGGAGGACCTGCAGGCTCATATTGATGAGGGCCAGCCAGCCAGGACATTGGCAACGCCTGACGATTACGCGCACACCCTTCGTGATCTGCACCTGCTCACCATGAAGCCGGTATTGTATATCGCTAACGTTGATGAGGAGGGTTTTGAAGATAATCCTCACCTGGATGCAGTTCGCAGGATTGCTGAGAAAGAGGGCGCAGAGCTCGTTGTCATCTGTAACAAGCTGGAAGCAGAAATTGCGGAACTCGACGATGAAGAACGCGCCGAGTTTCTGAGTGACCTCGGTATGGAAGAGCCGGGTCTGGACCGGGTGATCAGGGCCGGCTACCGGCTGCTTGGATTACAGACTTATTTCACTGCAGGGCCCAAGGAAGCTCGGGCCTGGACCGTCAGGAAGGGCGCAAGTGCGCCGCAGGCCGCTGGCGTTATTCATACTGACTTCGAGAAAGGTTTCATTAAGGCCGAGGTGATCGGGTACGAAGACTACGTTCAGTATGACGGGGAAAGCGGCGCCAAGGGTGCCGGTCGATTACGTCTTGAGGGCAAGGAATATATTGTCCAGGACGGGGACGTCATCCACTTTCGGTTTAACGTCTGACCGGAGGTCTGGGGTCTGGCGACCCCATTTCCACCCGAAACCGCCGGTGAATCCAGTAGTCCACGCTGAGGTATTTGCCACCGCCGAGAAAGAACAGCGCTGTCAGCATCACAAGATATGTCGCTGCAAACTCGATGCCGTTATTCAATACAACAAAATTCCCGCTTTCAGTTAACCAGCTATAGTTGCCGTGTTCCTGGAGAATCGATTTGGCGCGGTCAAGCTTGTCAACCGCATCCATTGTGCGATCAGTGGCGAAGAGCCCGCTTCCGGATGCAATGGCGAGCCAGCCGTTGCCAATGTGTACACTGAAAATCGCGACCAGCATCGTGAACATCAGGGGGATCGATATCCACCGTGTTGCAAAGCCGAATAATAGAAGTACTGATCCGCCGAGCTCCGCTGCCGTGGCGAGGAAGGCCATTAGCCATGGCACTGGCAAGCCTAATCCCCAGTCAGGGTTGCCAAACCAGTCGACGGTGCTGTCAAACGAGTTGTACTTGTTTAAGCCCGCCATATAGAAGACGGGTGCGAGGTATAGCCTGAGAAGCAGGGGTGCCAGAAAATCTGCCTTGAGCGTTAGCGCCAGCAGGTCCTGGAACCTGTTCAATAGTGAAATCATTCGGGGTTATCCTGTGATGAACATTCGATGTTCATTAAAAGACTGCAACAGGGCCATTCCATTACTAACGAATTCGTCATTAGTTTCAGCGCCGAACTGACCAGCAGCGTTGCTTAACCATTCCTGTGGGATAAGACCGGGGTTTTGCTGCATGTCATGCAGAAGCTGGTAGGAAAGAGGTTGTAACTCGAAAAACTTGACAGATTCATCGATGCTTCGACAGACCAACAGGTAGGTCGCTTCTTCCATTGTCGGCTGATACGCCTCGCTGATGCGATGCACCGGGAAGGAATAGGCCAGCGGTTGTGCAAGATCAATAAGCGTCAGGGGGCTCGTCGCCAGGTCGGCTGCCAAAATTGATGTTGGTGGTAATTCTTCATCCATGGTGTAGACGGCGAGTTCTACCCATTCGTAATGTGCGAGCTGCACCAGGAAATCAGGTAAGCCGCCGATCATCTGGGTGTGGGAAAGATACTCGACGAACTCTCCGGACAGTTCCATAAAATAGGGTGTTTGGGATTGGTGTGAGATGAAAAAGTCCCTGACCATTTGCCGCCATTGATCTTCAGACAACAGGCTCCTGATCACCGGAAAGAAGTCACTGAGCAGAGCGGAGACGTTGTTAAAGATAAGTTCCGAATAGACGCTCATTCTTCGTTTATCCAGTCCTGCAGGAACGGGCGTGTGATCCGGGTCCCGCAGGTGCTCGGTAAATGCCTTCTGCAATGAAAACAGCTCACTCATAGAAAGACTGTCGTTCCCTGATCATGGCGACTTCCGCGAGTAACCCGGCAATGTCCGGGATATTGAAATCGCGTTCCAACAGGGTTGCCTTCGGGCCGATATGCGCATAAGTCTCGCTCAACAGATCCCAGACCGGATCGATCACATCGGCGCCGTGTGTATCCACAATCAGGCCATCGGGTTCGACGTAATGGCCTGCAATGTGGATGTAGGCAATTCGCTCCGCAGGCATCGCGCGGATGAAGTCCATGGGTTCATAGCCGTGATTAATGCTGTTGACGTACACGTTGTTGACGTCGAGCAGCAAATCACAATCAGCTTCCTGGATGACGGCCTGGACAAATTCTGCCTCGGCCAGGTCCTCTTTGGGTGTCAGATAGTAAGAAACATTTTCCAATGCCATTCGCTGGCCAAGGATATCCTGGACGCGTTTTACCCGGTCTGCTGTGTAGGTCACAGCCTCGCGGGTAAACGGCATGGGGAGCAGGTCATACAGTTGCCCACCATCGTTGGTATAAGAAAGGTGTTCGCTGTAAAGAGCGACCTTGTGCTCTTTGATGAAGTCCCTGATATTAACGATAAGTTCTTCGTCAAGTGGCGCGGGTCCGCCAATAGACAGGGAAAGACCGTGGCAGACGATGGTCTTGCGTTCACTTATTTCACGAAGCTGCCTGCCTAGCCTTCCTCCGAGTCCGATCCAGTTTTCGGGTGCGAGTTCGAGGAAATCCAGATCTTCTGGCATTTCTTTTGACAGCGCTGCGGTCATTGAACGTCGCAGACCTACACCTGCACCGGTCAGCATTTGGGGTGATGTACTCATGTTGAGGGGTAATGGCTCCCGGGTGGGAGCCATCTTGTTACAAGCTTACTTGTCGCCGCCGCACTTGCCTTCACCGCAGGAGCCTTCGGTCTTGGCTTTGTCGCCGCCGCATTTGCCTTCACCACAGGAGCCTTCTGTCTTGGCTTTATCGCCGCCACATTTGCCTTCAGATTCA
>Ga0222633_1000947_pt1 | contig 19145 bp, 16 predicted proteins | sample AntAcemetageno48_FD_179816 | JGI IMG/M metagenome (GOLD analysis project Ga0222633, IMG submission 179816) | Saline water microbial communities from Ace Lake, Antarctica - #48 | ecosystem: Environmental > Aquatic > Non-marine Saline and Alkaline > Saline | place: Antarctica: Ace Lake | collected...
CCTGCAGCGAAGGCGTTGATCTGCTGGACAGCCTCGACATCCAAACCGCGACCGACGCCCTGATATATTGTGGTCGAATCAAAGAATCGGTCAGCCACGACCCACTTTCCCTCATCAAGCGCTGGCAGGATCACTTCGCGGACGAGCTGAGCCCGGCTCGCAGCGAAGAGCAACAGCTCGCTTTCATCGGTCAGATCCCCGACCTCGTCATCATGCTGGAGAAGATTTCGAATTTTCTCCCCCACAGCAGTCCCGCCCGGCTCGCGCGTCTGCAGGACCTCAACGCCGCCGGACTCCAACAGCGCGACGAAGCGCCGGATCTGGGTCGATTTCCCGCACCCTTCCGATCCCTCAAAAGTGATGAATTTTCCGCGTATCATTGCCGAAGCTTGCATCTATCTATGGCTACGCCAAGATTGTCCATCGCAAAAATAGAATCGACCAACAGAACAGACCATGTCCAGCACTGACGCTATCACTTTCGCAAACAGAGACGACAAAAAAGCCGTAGAAATCGGTTTTGAGTTCGCACCGAAGTTCGACTCCGACGGCTTGATCGTTGCCATCGCTCAAGACGCCGGGACCAACGAGGTGCTCATGGTTGCCTACATGAACGAGGAGTCCCTCAAAAAAACCATCGAGATCGGTGAAGCCGTTTACTTTTCCCGCAGCCGTCAAAAAGAGTGGCACAAGGGCGCGACTTCGGGCCACACCCAGATTGTTGAAGCCATTCTCACCGATTGCGATCAGGACGCTCTGGTGCTCAAAGTTCGCCAACAAGGTCCCGGTTGCTGCCATGCCGGATACCGATCTTGCTTCTACCGGAATATACAGGGCAAGGGCGATCCGGTAGCCTTGGGCAAAGAAATTGAGGAACAGTCCTACGATCCCGAAAAAGTTTACGGTTAAAACTCATCCACTCCTCTTCCTGCTCTTAATCTTAGTCATACTCCATTGCTGAGTTGAGAGAGTATTACGAAGACTAGGATTAAGATTAGGACCAAAGCCTCCGATTCCAGCACATCACCCACTATCCAATGAAATCCCTCTGGTCCGACAAAGAAGCCCGCAAATACAAAGGCGAACTAGGAAAACGCGTCTACACCTCGCGTATTCTCGGGGTCGATCCGGAACTTGTCCTCCACGGTGGCGGCAACACTTCCGTCAAAATTCGCGAGAAGGATTTCTTCGGAGACCCGGTCGATGTGCTCTACGTGAAAGGCTCAGGCTGGGATCTCGGAACGATCGAGAAAGAAGGATTTGCCCCCGTGCGAATGGAGACTCTGCTGAAGCTGGCCGAGTTCGACACATTGAGCGATTCGGAAATGGTGAAGCAGCAGCGCGCCGCGATGCTCGACCCCGGTGCGCCGAATCCAAGCATCGAAGCCATTCTTCATGCCGTTATCCCGCAAAAGTATGTCGACCACACCCACGCTAATGCCATCGTCGCACTGACGAATCATAAAGGCGGTAAGCAGACTATCGAGGAGGTGTTCGGAGATCGCGTTCTGGTGATTCCTTACGTCATGCCCGGTTTCGATCTGGCCAAAGTCGTCGCCAAGGAACTAGCCAAGGTGGATCCATTCGAACTCGACGGCATGATTCTGATGAATCACGGCATCTTCACGATGCACGACGACCCTCGCAAGAGTTACGAATTGATGATCCAGCTCGTGACGCAGGCCGAGATCCATCTTGCCGGCAAGCTGGGTAAATCGTTCAAATTCCCCGAAGCAAAAGCGGAAGAGGATTTGCTCGGTCTTTCTGAGATCCGAAAAGGCGTCTCCACGTTGCGCGGTGTCGCAGTCATTGCCAATCTCGACCAATCGAAGCAGGCCGCCGGTTTTGCCTCACGCGCTGACATCGACAAGCTCGCGACTCGTGGCCCGCTTACCCCCGACCACACCATTCGCACCAAGCGAATCCCCGCTGTCATTGGCAAGGATTCTGGAAAATCGCTCGATAAATTTGCCTCCGACTACGCGAGATACTTCGATAAGAACAACGACGGCGAAACGATTTTGCCCTCCGATCCCCGCTGGGCAGTCTGGAAAGATCACGGCGTCATTTCTTTCGGCGCGACCGAAAAGGAAGCCGGAGTCATTCAGGATATCGTCACACACACGTGGCGGACCGTTCAGCAGACGGAAGCCGCCTTCGACGGCGGTTGGAAAGCACTTCCTGCTAACAAGCTTTTCGAAATCGAATACTGGGAACTGGAGCAAGCCAAGCTTCGCAAAGGCGGTAGTGCTCCGGTTCAACAGGGTAAGGTCGCCATCGTGACAGGGTCGGCTGCGGGAATCGGCTTCGCCTGCGCCGAGTCGCTCGCCGAGCAGGGAGCGAAAGTCATCGGCATCGACCTCAGCCCCGAAATCGAAGACCAGATGGCCTCCATCGGTGGCATCGGTATCGTTGCCAATTTGACTCAGGACGACAAAGTCATTGCAGCGATCGAAGGTGCCGTACGAAAGTTTGGCGGACTCGACATCGTTGTCAGCAACGCCGGCATTTTCACTGCCGGGGCCTATTTGGAAAATATGGAGCAATCGGATTGGGACAAATCGATGGCCGTCAATCTGACCAGTCACCAGAAACTGCTCAAATACACGATCCCCTATCTCAAGAACGGAATCGATCCCGCCGTCGTCCTTGTCGGGTCGCGTAATGTCAATGCCCCCGGAGCAGGTGCCGCTAGCTATTCCTGCGCCAAGGCCGGCCTGACTCAACTCTGCCGCGTCGCTGCTCTCGAGCTTGCGCCCTTCGGCGTGCGTTGCAACATCATCCACCCCGATGCCGTCTTCGACACTAAGCTCTGGACTGAGGAGAACCTCAAACGTTCCGCCGAACGCTACAACATGACGGTCGAAGAATACAAGACCCGCAACCTCCTGAAGACCGAGATCAAAAGCAAAGACGTCGGCAACATGGTTTCCGCCATGGCAAGCCCTCTCTTCGGGAAGACTACCGGCGCGCAACTGCCGGTGGATGGCGGGAATGACCGGGTGATTTGAAGCGACTCCTCTTCGTTTGTTCACGGAACCGGCTGCGTAGTCCGACGGCTCAAGAAGTATTTTCGGACTACGACGGGATCGAAGTCGATTCTGCCGGGCTTAGCAAAGATGCAGACACTGTCCTCTCGGAGGATCAGGTCGCATGGGCTGACGTCGTGATCGTGATGGAGAAAATCCATCGAGAGCGTCTCAATAGAAAATTCGGTCATGTGCTCAAGGGGAAAAGAGTCGCAGTTCTCGGCATTCCCGACGATTACGACTTCATGGATCCCGCCCTCATCGACCTCTTGAAGAATAGGTGTGCCCCCCACCTCCCATGATTTTCTTGCGATAGAGGAAAGAGTTAGAATAGTATCTCCTACCAGAAAGCATGGACGATCAACTTTATCAACGTCTCCAGGCGCTCGACTTCGATCCTGTCGACTCCGATCTCACTTTCACTGACCGACTCGCCCGCGAAAACGGCTGGGCTCGGGAACAGGCCGTTGTGGTGATCGGGGAGTACAAGAAATTCCTCTACCTGTGCGCTCGCGCAGGACATCCGGTCACTCCATCCGATGCCGTAGATCAAGCGTGGCACTTACACATGTGCTACACCAAGAGTTACTGGTACGATCTTTGCCGGGATACTCTCGGATTTCCCCTGCATCATGGACCAACCAAAGGAGGAAAGCGCGAACAGGACAAGTTTCGTGATTGGTATTCGAAAACGCTGCTGTCTTATCGCGCCGCTTTCAATGAGGATACGCCTTCGGACATCTGGCCGGCCCCCGCCTTGAGATTCCAGCCGGTCAGGTTTCAACGGGTCAACCGGGACGCGAACTTTGTTGTTTCGAAATCGCTGCTGACCCACCCGGCGTTGATTGTGCTCGCCTCGCTGACTTTGCTCGGATGCATGGCGAATATTTCCGAAAACAACGACCAAACAAACGTCATCATTGTCGTGGCTCTCGTCATTTTCGCTCTCATCATACTAGCCGTTAAATATGGAGGTCGCGGAGGAGGAGGGAGCGGCTGCAGTTGGGGTGGCGGAGGATGTGGCGGCTGTGGTGGTGGTTGCGGCGGGGATTGATCAGCCGCTGGAATCTACAGCTGGTCGTAGGGCAAAGTGAGCGACATCTCGCCCAGACAATCCACCTCCTGGGAAATCCTCGAAACTATTGGCTTCCATAATACCTCCCGCTTCGCGACACTCGCGACTTGCCTCCCCGATACTTATGCGCGCCCTATTTTTCAATCCTGACACAAAAGTCGTCCAATCTGGTGGCGAAGAATTGATCGCCGAATGGAAAAAATACGAGACCGGCAATCTCTGGCTTCACATCGAAGGCGAAATCACGAAAGAGATCGCGAAGCTGATCAGTGAAAGCTTCGGTCTCCATCGGCTGGCTATCCAGGATGCAAGCCGCGACCGTCATCCGCCTAAGTTGGAAGAATTCGAGGATCACACCTTGATCATTCTCAAGACCCTGAGCAACGAGACGAAGGACATCAGTTTTTCGACTCTGCAGAATATTCTCTTCGTTGGAGAACGCTTCCTCGTCACGCGCTCCTCGGCTCCGTGCAACACAATCGACCAACTGTTTGCTCTGGAAAAAGAAACGCCGCGCCGCATCAAAAAACCTCCCGGACAGATCGCTTGCCGCTTGTTCCGGTTGTTCATCGACCGCTATTTGGAAATCCTGCTCGAACTCGAGACGACGCTCGATGCCGTGGAAAAAAGTCTGGCTGAATCGGTTGACGACCGCATGCTCACCGAAGTTACTGGCTATAAAGGGAATCTGAAACGACTGCGTCGAATCTTCCTCTATCACGAACAGCTGCTGCGAAAGCTGCACGCCAATCCTTCGCCCGGATTTTTACCTGAACTTTCCCACGAACTCAACGACGTCTACGAGCAACAGGAGCGTGCCAACAGTCTGACGCTTCTCTACTACGAATTGTCCTCGGATCTGATCGAGGGGTATCTATCGCTCTCCTCTCACCGGCTGAACCAGATCATGAAGGTTCTGACGGTTGTGACCGTGATCTTCGTGCCGCTCGGATTCCTTGCCGGAATCTATGGAATGAATTTCGAATACATGCCGGAGCTAAAAAGTCGGGCAGGGTATTTTATTCTTCTCAGCGTGATGACGGGAATCGTCATTACCCTTTTAACCATTTTCCGGTTCAGAAAATGGTTGTGAGAACTCTCATCGCTGCGGCCGCGCCAGAGATCGAAAAGGTCATCGAGACTGCCGGAAAAAGCACGCAAGGCTTCCTCCAGCGAAGTTGGGGGGAAATTCTCAAAATTCTCCACTTCGAATTGTTCCGTGCCAACGACACCCCGGTAGACGGGCTCGGTATTCTCAAACTCATTGTGATCCTGCTCCTCGCGTGGTGGGTTTCAAAGTTGCTCCGGCGATTATTGACACAATTCGGCGATCGACAGGTTAAAGTCAGCAAGACATCGCTCTACACGGTTGGCCGCATCGTTCACTACATTATCCTGACCCTCGGCATACTCGTCGGCCTGAGCTCTATAGGACTCGATCTGACCAAGTTTGCCATTTTCGCGAGCGCACTAGGGGTTGGTCTTGGGTTTGGATTACAGAATGTCATCAGCAACTTCGTATCGGGATTGATCGTACTTTTCGAGAAAAGCTTGAATGTCGGAGACTTCATCGAACTCGAATCCGGGACTACCGGTGAAGTGAGGGAGATCAATATGCGCAGCACCTTGATCACAACCAACGACAACGTCGACATTCTCGTGCCGAATTCCGAATTCGTTACAACCAAGGTCACGAACTGGACATTGAGAGAGGCGAGTCGGCGAATCCATATTCCCTTCGGTGTGGCTTACGGAACAGACAAAGACCTCGTCAGAAGCGCAGTTCTGGAAGCGGCACTCAGGGTTCCCGGAGTGCTCACAAACAGCGAGAAGAGAAAACCGCAAGTATGGCTGGTGGGATTCGGCGACAGCAGCCTCGATTTTGAACTTGTCGTCTGGCTGATGCCGGATGCTGTAAAACGACCGAACGCAGTTCAGGCGGAGTTTCTCTGGGAGATTGAAACGAGCTTCAGGCAATACGAAATTGAGATTCCGTTTCCCCAGCAGGATTTGCATCTTCGTAGCGGTTTTCGGGAATGGAAGCGGCAAGACAATCCACCGGATTTGAAAACTAAAACCGACGAAACCTGAAACTCCTTCGCTTGTGCAGATTCAGGTCCAGCCTCATCGATTGCCTCTCAAAGTCAGATACCTCCGGTAAAACCGGAGGCTTGAATTTGTGAGCCGCAAAGCGGCTGAGCTAATTTAGCGTTGTGGTTTATCGAACGGGAATTTCAGTTGATCAAGCCTTTGATCTTCTTTCTCCTGTTCGCGAATGTATCTTCTGATCACTTCGGTATTACGGCCGACGCTATCGACGAAGTAACCTCTCGCCCACAGGCTCTGCCCTGCATAATTCCTCTCTCGTTTCAAGAGATGGCGCGCAACATGAATCGCGCTCTTTCCCTTGATGTATCCTACCACGCTGGACACCGCCAACTTCGGAGGGATGCTTATCAACATGTGGACGTGGTCGGACATGATGTGGCCTTCCTCGATTTTGCATTATTTCTGTTCCGCCAGTCGATGGAACAACTCGCCCAACTCACGACGAACCACTCCGAAGAGCGTTTTCCGTCGATATTTCGGGATGAATATGACATGGTATTTGCATTGCCACTTCGTGTGGCTCAAACTTTGGTAATCTTCCATGGGATTTATATGGGGTTGTAGCTTTGGTCGGCTCACAACCCCATCCCACGGAAGACCGCTCCATAAGTCAAACTCTGATAGCCTCCCCGGCAAAGCCGGGGGATCTCCTATTGTTCATTAGGGCTTTTGATTGGCTCTGCATCGCCTAGTATCGCTCTCTTTGATGATTACCAGTCTCTTTATTGCCATCCTGCTTCTCGCTGCGAACGCTTTCTTCGTCGCTGCGGAATTCGCACTCGTGAAGCTCAAGAGTTTCAGACTGGATGCGCTTGCCGACGAAGGAGGTAAGTCCGCGAAACTGACAGTACAGATCCACGGGAATCTTGAGCCTTATCTGGCTGCCTGCCAGCTCGGCATCACAATGGCGTCCCTCGGCTTGGGTTGGGTTGGCGAGCCGACTGTCGCCGCCATTCTCGAACCATTACTGCACCCCCTGGGCCTTTCCGATGCAGCCGTGCAAACGATCGCTTTTCTGTCAGGATTTATCATTTTTTCATCTCTCCACATCGTTGTCGGGGAGCAAGTTCCGAAGACCTTCGCGATCCGGAGACCGGAAGCAGTAGCTCTCTGGATCGCCTACCCGCTGCGCGCATTCTTCCTGCTCATCTACCCGCTGAACTGGCTTCTCAATGCCGCGAGCTCGGCGATTTTGCGACTGTTCAAAGTCGAAGAAGCTTCCCATTCCGAAATTTTATCAGGGGAAGAAATTCAGGGACTGATCGAAGAGAGCGAGAAACACGGGAACATTGAATCGCAAAGGGCCGCGATGCTGAGCAATCTCTTCGAATTCGATACACGGATGGTCGAGGAAATCATGGTTCCACGCGCGAAAGTTTCCCATATCGATCTGCAATCGCCGTGGGAAACGCAGCTTGAGATATTGAACCGGATCGAGCACTCCCGCTTTCCGGTGATCGACGGAGGAGATCAGAATCTCGTCGGGGTTATTCTCGCGAAAGACCTCTACCGGCAGGCACTGTTGGGCGGTGGCGGCTTGAAAGAAGGAACTCTTCGCGAGTTGGTGCGCAACACCCTCGTCGTCCCCGAAACTCAAATGATCGGAGTTCTCTTCGAGACCATGCAAACGTCAAGGCAACACCTGGCAGTCGTTATCGATGAATATGGCGGATTCTCCGGAATCGCGACGATGGAAGATCTTCTCGAAGAAATTGTGGGTGAGATCGCAGACGAGCTGGACCAGACTTCGGACTATACATTGCTGACTGAAAAGGGCGATGACTGGGAATGCGATGGCTGGACCCAGCTAAGCGACATTGAACGTACCCTGCAAATAGAGTTTGATGACAACATCGTCGCGAACACACTATCCGGGCTGTTCATGTTTGTTTTGGATCGAATTCCCGACGAGAAAGACTCCATCGAAGAGCAAGGCTACCAGTTCACGGTGAAATCCATGGACGGTCACCGGGTAAACATGGCATCGATTGTGAAGATCAATCCAGTCGAGAAAGACAGCGAAGATGAGGCTGACGGTAGCGAACTTCCATCGGGCGAAGAAAAGTAACCGTCGCGAAAACCTCCTACAACTGCTCGTAGGGCAAAGTAAAGAGTTGCTCGCCGACCCGTAGATCACCGGACTCGAATCCTTCGTTGAACCACCGTGCTCGCTGCGCCGAGGTTCCATGGGTGAACGAATCGGGATTCACGTGGCCCGGCCCGAGATCCTTCTGAATGCGATCATCACCGATAGCCTGGGCAGCGCGCATCGCCTCCTCAATGTCGCCACTCTCCAGAAACTGACCAAATGTATTTTGCGCATTCCGGGCAAACACACCAGCGAGGAAGTCGGCCTGCAACTCGACGCGAACGGAGGCGTGGTTGTATTCGATTTTCGAAACCTTTCCCTGTTTGGAGTGCAACTCCTTGAGTCGCCCGAGAATATTTTGAATGTGATGCCCATACTCGTGGGCGACGACGTAGGCTTCGGCAAAATCCCCGTTGGCACCGAACTTCTCTTTCAACTCGCGAAAGAAACTTGGGTCGATATAGATCGTCTGATTGTTCGGCAAGTAAAACGGCCCCATGCGCGCATCGGCGATTCCGCCGGGAGTCGAGGTCCGCTGGCTGTAGATGACCATTCGGGAAGGACGAAACTCGTAGCGGGTCTGAGACAGAACACGAGTCCATACTTCCTCGTTGTCGGCCATCATCGTGCTGAGATAAGCACGCATTTCATCATCTTCGCCGGGAGTCGTCTGCTCGATGCGCGGACTGGTCGTCGAACTGCCGCTGGATGTGCTGAGCAACTGCATCATCGGTCCCCGGAAGAAAACAAAGCCGATCGCAGCGACGACGACCATGATGATTTTTACTTTTGGACTAGCCCGAACAAATCCCATCAAAAGCACATTCAGGATTCCTCCACCGGCACGGGAAGAGCCCCCACTGGCCGGCACTCCCTGACCACGCCGATCTTCAACGTTCGAACTCTGCCTTCTACCTTTCCATTGCATAACGTTAGATATTACGAATACGAACAGGTTTTTGAAAGAAGGGAAATTCGCGAATTTCCCGAAATAGAGCGATCCGCCGATAATTCAAAATCCTCCGCCGGCATCCATTGATCTCATCAAGAGATGGCGAAGGCCAGCATACAATCACTCAAGGTTCTACTTGATCGTCCTTCTTCACATCGATCATTCCTAATTCCGATACAACTCGCGTAATGCCACGAATGATCATTTCCTGAACAGACGGCTCAACTTTCCAAACTTCACCAGCCTCAAGAATTATCGTGGGATATCCAGCTTTGCAGGCTTCACGCCGCAAAGATCCATCAGGCCCTTCGCTATCAACGATGATTTCGGATCCGAAACATTCTGCAAGCCGCACGCAACCGGGATCCTCCATATCGGCCCGGACATTCGGGAAATTCGTGCGCCGCACTGCGGCCGTGTGTAAATCGATTAAGTGGTCGCACCGCCCGACCACCTCTTCCTGGATAAGATGGGCGAGCCTGCCTGTGAGACTGGCTTTGCTACTTCCCGGAAAGGTACGATTCAGATCGCGACGATCGGGGGTGTATCGGCTGTGACGCTCGAACCCCATCACGTTTACCACCGGGACGAGAATGAGCGCCCCTCGTTTGAGCTTGAATGGAAAGTCCTGTATGAGACGTCTGATCGCGCCCGTCCCGTTGATTTCGTCACCATGAACCGCCCCGGTGACTAGTTCCTCCGCCTAAAACGTGCCATTTCCGCCTATCCTCGAGGATGGTGCAGCGTCCGATGGGGATTCGCTTGTGGTAAAACTATTAAAAAAGATTTCTGCATACCATCGTGCCCCTTGAGGTCAAGCACGATGGCACTCGAAATGCCGCCTCGATAGCAGAGTGGAAGTCGGGTCCGCTTAGTAGACTCAGGTTCTTGGCCTCCGGTTAAAGGACCGCCAGATCTTCATTATTGAAGTTGCGCTGGTAGTGCCCCATGTATGCGACCTTGCGCTCCAGAGCATCGAGAACCGGGGTGCAGAAGTTCACTTTCTCGAAGGTCTGCGCGCTGCCGAGGCCACCCGGGCTGAACACGTTGATCTCCATCAACTTCGTTCCCACGATGTCGAGTCCCACGAGGAACATGCCATCCTGAACGAGCTTGGGGCGAACGATTTCAGCGATCCGCAGGTCGGTCTCGGTAATCTCCGCTTTGGCCATCTTGCCGCCGGCGTGCAGGTTACTGCGCAAGTCACCGCCCTGCGCGCGAACCCGGCGGAAAGCAGCATATTTCCCTTTGTAGCGTAGAGGCTGGCCGTTCATGAGGAAGAGCCGCGTATCGCCCTCCTCCGCTGCCTTGAGATATTCCTGGGCGATAACGTATCCGTCGCGGACCACTGCCTCGATCATCTGATTCGAGTTGGGAATGTCCTCCTTGCGAAGCATGAAGACGCTGGCGCCTCCCGAGCCTGAAAGTGGCTTGATTACGATGTGCTTAAATTCCTTGGCGAAGGCCTTGACCTCCGCGATATCGCGCGTGATCAGCGTGGTCGGTCGCACCTCTTCGGGGAAGCTCTGGAAGTACATTTTGTTCATCGCCTTGGCTAGACCGTTAGGGTCGTTGACGACGACGACACCTTCCTGCAAGGCTTGGCGAGTGAACAGAATCCCTGCTTGCGTGGCCCAAAACCGGGTGGTCGGCTCAGTCGAGGGGTCGTTGCGGAGCATGATGATGTCCAGTTCGCCCACGCTGATGCGTTCGGTCCCGGCCTTGTTACTCTGAAGTTCTTTCAAGTAGGATTCGTTGGCCTTGAATTTACGCTTGGGCGGCATCACCGCCCGCGCGCGAACCCGGTTGTCGGCGTCCAGAGCGAATGAGTCCGGTGTCAGATAGAACACGTCGTGTCCCCGGTTGTTCGCGTTCATGGAAAGCCGGGTCGTGGTATAGCCGGCTTGCTCTGTTTTGACATTGTTTACAAAAAATCCAATTTTCATAGAGATAGAGATAGAGATAGAGATAGAGATAGAGATAGAGATAGAGATAGAGATAGGGGTGAATTGATGAATGGAAAGGGGCCACCATAGCCGCAACGGGCTCACTTCTCCAGTGACAGTTTCTTGCTCCTTGAGCGCTTGGAAATGAGTTCCAGTGGAGTCGTCCCTTCGATGACTTTCGCCAGACGCTTAAGCGCTTTTTCATTCTGAAGAAAACTAGGCCGGAGCACCGGTGGATCGAGCACCCGGCGATGGCGCAATTCGCCGATGATCGGGATATGCCGCCGGGCGATCTTCCCGATCAGGAGAGGCTCGATATCACCGCCCTTTTTCAAGTAGTCAAGAACCGAGATCAGGCCTCGCAGGTAAACATGGTCTTTGGTCAGGCCACCGCCACGAAAAACACGCATCGTGATCTGGTAGGATGTCCGCAGCTCGAAATCGTGATCGCGGTTGAGTCGGCGAAAAGTGTCGATGAAACTCCCACCGTCCTCAAGATAACGCGCGGCGACGACGCGCCCGGCCAGCAAGCGCAGCCTGGCCCGGGAGAAGCCGCCGACGAGGTGTTCGCTCAGGACAGCAAACCCTTCCTGAAATTCGTCGTAACCCGCCAGTCCGCTTGATAAAAGTTGCAGTGGCTGAGCCCGGGCGTTCCAATAGGTCAAGACATGGACGCCGACTTCGTGCGCGATTAGAGCGTCAATTCGGGTTTTCGGAATTTTCAGTTCTGCATTGAGCATCAGCCGACCACGTGAAACCATCAGGCCAACGACCTCTGAGGTGATCGTAACCGCCTCGTCCAACTGCGGCAGTTGCTGGCGAAACCGGGTCAGTTCCTCTCCCGCCAGACTCGCAAACTCCCCGGCGCGCACCTTGCCCTGTACGGTGTCATCGCCGCTGCGCCCGGGCAGAGAATCAAGGATCCGATTGGCCTCCTCCACTAGCGAATCCTCGACCCGGCCGTAGAGTTGCATACTACCGAAAAGAAAACTCGATGTATTGCGGTCCGCCAACAGCATCAGTTGGCGGTCGAGTTCGCCGCGCTTTTCACGAAACAGTAATTCCAACGTCGGGTCCTCGACGCGGCTGATGTCAATCGAGTAGAGCTGGCGCTTCAACTCACCGGGATCTACCGAAATAGGCCGGTAGTGGAACACTGGACGTTTTTCAAAACCGTTGCGCTGGAAGGCGCGCCAGGCTTTGGCTGAGTTGATCGGGGTGAGATTGAGCAGAAAATCGAACGAGGCACCAACCCCGGCGAGCTTGCGGTCAATCTCCCACATGGAGCGGTTCACGGCCCGCCGTCCGAGGGCGAGGTAGTGCTTGGGCCGATGGTCGGTTTCGTTGAGAGTGAATGTGAAGCAAGCCCGCTTCAGTGCCCGTGATACACGGCGGTGCAGGCTGCGGAGCACAAGAGGAAAGTCGTCTCCACGATCCGGGTTACGCCAGATCGGCTGGACTTCGAGCCCGAGTGAATGACAGCCGAGCTGCTTCATCTTAGCTTTGGTGAGCAATGCCGGGATGGCGGGCGGTGCTGTTTTGCGGACGTAGTTGAGCTCCACATCCGCTGCTTTGCCCATAATCTTGATGCGTTTGAGCCCAGCACGCAACGAGTCGTAAACCGGCTCCATTCCCTCGTCCTCGTCGCTCGCGCTGGCGTGAATCGTGAAGGCCGGACGGACAGCGTTGGGGTCACTTTTTTCGTCCGCTTCCACTTCCTCGCCAGCCCATACTTCGACGATAAGGAATCCACCGAACTCCGGCGCGAGTGTTTCCACGATTTTCTGGACCAGAGTGGATACCCGCTTTTTCTGGCTGGCGTTGGCTGAGGTTATAAGGAAGGCCGCTTCTGCTGTTATGAGCCGTTCGGTTTCCGCGTCGCGCTTACCGACCGGGTCGCGGTAGATAAAGAGAAATGGCAACTGCCGTTCGATCTGGAGCCGCCCCTCGAAGGGCAGCGCTTGACGGACGCGTTTTCCCGCCTTCAGCGCACGACAGACATCGTCTATTAACGGCTGGTCGATCGTGCGACCTTTAGAAGTTTTGCTGGCCACGGGTCGAGATCCTAATTCTTCAGAAACTCCCGCAACCCAGTCAATGTGGATTCCAGCCCGGCGTGGATCATTCCCACTTGATTCTCGTCCGGCAGACCAGTCCACTCGTTCATGAAAAACTTCTTGAACTCCACCGACAGAACACAGGCGTTTTCCGGAAAATTCTCGTGGATCCATGCCGCGAAATTCCCGCCTTTGAATTTCACATTTTCGCGCACGTCGAGGCTGCCCCCATCGAAATCGAAGGCTCGTAAATCATCTATGAAACCGTCTACCGCCGACGCAAATCGGCCCCGGTCCGGCATCGTCGCGGTGCCAAGGTTAACCTCGGGATTCCCTTCCGAATCGGCTGGCTTTTCATCTGGGCCTTCGCGCCGGTGATTGTAAGTGTGGATGTCGAGTACCACAAACCTCCCATGCCTCTCCGCCAATCCAGTGAAAAACGTGTGCATCGCCAAGTAGAATGCGTCGTACTCCGCAACGGTGCGTGCGACGATTTCCTCCGGCAGCGGTTTGTTGAAAACGGTAAGACCCCAAGCGTCCTCCGGCTTGAGATAAATCGACTTGTCACTCGGACGGTTGAGATCGACCTCGAAGCGCGAGCGAAGGCCCACAATCCGGGTGTCGACCACCTTGGTCCATCCTGCGGTGAACGGATCCTCTTCGCGCAGCCTTTCCCCGTCACTCAGCGCCAGAAATGGCTCCAATTCGGGGCGCACTGCGTGCCCATCGTGAATCGCTGTTGCCACAATTGGCGAATCGCCTTCGGTCAGAGCCCAGATCGGCTCAATTTCTGTTTGCTTTTTCAATGGTAATATGCGGCATGCCGTGAGGAGCAAAATTTAGAGCGGAATTTTTATTTCGCGAATTGTTTTTCGTCCGAAAATATCACATCGTTGGAGTCGGCTTTTCCCGAACTGGCGGTGGCCCGCTCTGTTCCTGTTTCGGAACAGGCCAGGGTAGGCACCTACGTCGCGACGACAATCGAAGGATTTTGCGCCAGCTTCGTTCCAAGCCCTTTCGGGCGTTTGCAATGGTTCGTTCCTCGACGATCTCACCAGCTGAAATCAGTATGCAATCCGCGTGCTTCTTGTCTCCGAGATTGTTTCCAATAGCCTTATTGAGAAAGCGGAATTTTCTCATCAGCAGATTGTTTACCTGCCGCGTCCAACGAGGATCACTTGCCTTTTTTTCTAATTGCCCTCGCCCTTCAGTGGTCTTCTGAAATATCTGAGCGCCCCGCGATTCCATGGAGGAGCCGCCCCAGGATATCCGGACCAGAAATGATCCGTTTCGAGTTAGTTCCCCAGTAGAGAATGACCTCGCCATCGACAAGGCGATCATCCGCAGCATTCGGCTCTACGATTAGCTTCGAAAGGATCTGATCCATTGTCGCTTCGGGATTTTCCACGACGATCGGAACATGACAAAACTCAGTGAGGTCAACCGGCTCACCTGTAGAAACGAGCTTCCGAAAAAATTCATCCGCGTTCAAGACCGACCTTGGATACGAATTCTCGTCCGTGAGAATCGCCCATTTCAACGTCGTCTTCTTGAGTTGTTCGATCAATTCGACGGCTTCTGCACCAGAGACTTCCAGAACCGGTTTACCTTCCGAAAAGGTCCGGCATTCGATGATTGTTTGAGGATCAACCGAAGCGCCTTCGCCTGAGACGCGGAGATCATCAATCCTGAGAAAGTTGAGCGCCCCTCGCCCTTCGGCGTATCCGATGTCAGTGTCCCGCTCAGTAATGTGACGGTCCAAAAGAATTTCAAAGTCGCGTTCCGCCAGAAATATCGGGCCCTCCGGGCCAATCCACTTATCGAGAAAGTAAGCGCTGGGTCTTGCGACGGGATACAGGAGAAATTGGTAAACTCTAATCACCGGGGCAAGCAGCGCCCCAAACTTTATCGCGTTTCTGGAAAAATACGCTTGTGGGATAATTTCGCCGAAAAATGTAATTCCCACGGTTGAGAAAATAAAAGCAAAGGCTCCAGCCAACACTGAGTCTGAAAGCATCGCAAGAAGGACGTTTACGCTGACGTTTCCCCATAAAATTGTCGAAAGCAGGAGGTTGGAATTGGTCCTCAGCTTGAGAATTTTCAAGGCGGCTCGATTGCCCAAAGCTGTTTCTGACTCAAGTCCCAGACGCGAGATCGAAAACAGCGCGAGATTGAGACCTGAGAACATAGCCGACTGCGAAAGGCAGAGAAAAATCAGGAGCCAGGAAATGACGGGAGACATATTAATATTCGCGCAAATGGAGAGGACTGGAGAAGCCCTCGAGTCCCTAAGCTATTTCAAAGATTTTGCACCCTTGAAACAATTCGCTCCAAAACCAGCACAAGACCTAAAATCATTCTAAATCCTATGGCTCTTTCGGGGACTGTTGTTCACTTTCGCCGCGATTGGGAAACAAATTATACTTGTCCAACTTTTCTCGCACCGTAAGGCGGGACAATCCGAGGTATCGGGCCATTTGTGACTGATTCCCATAACAGAGCTTTAGCGCCCGGGAGAACAATTCAATTTCCAGGTCGCGGAGTAATGTTTCATAGGCCCCTATGGAAGGACTCGGAATCTGATTGTCCGAATCAATATTTTGAGCTTCGTCGAGTCGATTTTGAATGTGTTGCCCCCATAAAAGTTGCTGGGCTCCATCATCCGAAAATCCTGAATTCAAAGCGGCATCAGATCCTGAGCCCGCGTGGTTTAATAGCGGAGCTATTATTTTCTCTGTGATGGGAAATCCACGGCTTTCCAACAGTGCCAGACGGAGAATATTTTCGAGCTCCCGGACATTTCCTGGCCACGAATATGTTTCTAGAAGTCGCAGCACTTTGGGCGAAATAGCGGGTATAGGATCAATGCCAAGATGTTCACTAAGCCGAATGACAAAATATTGACAAAGTGGTTCCAAATCGTCGAGCCTTTCAGTAAGTAAGGGCAGATGGATCCTTGAAGAATTCAACCGGAAAAAGAGGTCTTCCCTGAATGTTCCCGCCGTGATCATTTCTTCGAGATTCCGATTGGTGGTGGCGATAATCCTGACATCTACAGAAACCTCGTTCTTTCCTCCGACCCGCCTGAAACACTGGCTTTCGATCACTCGCAATAGAGTAGCCTGAACATTCAGTGAAAGGTCTCCGACCTCATCTAGAAACAGCGTTCCTTCATTGGCTTGCTCGAAGCGACCGATTCGGTGGAGACGATTATTTAACCCTTGTTCTCTACCGAATAATTCCAATTCGATTTCTGACTCTGAAAGCTGGGCGCAGTTGATCGCAATAAAGGGTTTCGTGCCACGTTGCGAATGTTGAAAGAGGGCTCTCGCTATCAGCTCTTTCCCAGTTCCAGTTTCTCCTACTACTAATACCGGGATCGAAAGAGGAGCGAACATCCCAATTTGCTGATAGACCTTTCGCATGGCGCGACCGTTTCCCACAATGACGTCGTCCGCGAAATCTGACTCGGCCCCCTGATAACAGACTTTTCGGGAAGTCAGGCGGGAAGTCTGAACCGCTTTTTCGAGGATAGCCAACAATTCAGGCATCTCGAAAGGCTTCGTAAGGTAGTCAAAAGCACCCTGCTTGGTTGCTTCAATGGCCAGTCCAGTCGTGCTGTGCCCAGTCATAAAAATGATAGGAGCACGGTACTTTTGGTACACTTTCTTTTGTGCCATTTTAAGCAGCTCCAAACCATTTAGGGTGGGCATGTCAAAATCAGTCAGCACGGCGTCAAATCGTTCCCTTTCAAGGAGATCAAGCGCAAGATCACCGTCGCCAACAATCGTCACTTCATAGTTCCTTAGCTCCAAAACATCTTTCAATGAGTCAGCCCATTTTTCGTCATCATCGACAAGGAGAATGTGGCGAGGAGTAAGGGCATTTATCATCAAGATATTTTTCGATGGAACAAGTTAAAAGCTACTTCTCCGCACAGGGGAGATGAAAACAAAAGCTAGTCCCATTTGCGCCGCTTTCGAAGGTGAGATCTCCTGCCCCATGATTTCTTACAATATTTCTGGATATGGACAGCCCCAGCCCGGTTCCACCGACCCTGCGGCTGAAAAAGGGTTCGAAAATCCTATTTTGATGCTCCACCTGAATGCCTGAGCCATTGTCAGCGATGAGGATTGAAACCGTTCTGCGCTGACTGGCGGAAATTGTTGGCGGCTCTACCGTAACTGAGATTAACCCCTCAGAGGGGGGGCACGCATCGATTGCATTTCGAAGGAGGTTAAATAGAACTTGCTTGATCTGATCCTCATCTGCCATCACTTCGATTGCCTCACTGGAGTCAAAGCGCATCACTATTTCGACGCCCTTTGTTTCCGCATCCGGTTGGCAGGCCCTGAGCATTGCCTCCAGGAATCTCTCCAGATGAATCGTTTCCATGTCGGGCTCACTTGGTTTCGAGAAATCTAGAAAATCAGTCACGAGACGATCAATCCGATTCACTTCGTCATCGATAAATCTAGCCTGCTTGTGGGCGGGCGAACCGGTTGGAGCCAGTTCGAGAAGAGCAAAAGATCGTGCTTTGATCGCTGACATCGGAGTGCGGAGTTCATGCGCCAATCCACTTGCGATCATTCCTATCGATGCGAGATCTTCCTGCTGCGAAGCGATTGATTCCGCCTGAGCGAGGCGATGACGCAAGGGCTTTAGAAATGCCTCAACAGCGAGGGAAATCAAAGCCAGCACGCCGATCAGTGAGATGGACGCTGCGATAACAACTCCAATCTTTAATTTATCTGAAGTCTTCCTCTGGAGTTCAAGAGCAGACTGAAAATTACTCCTGCGGAAGTCACCCAATCGCTCGGTAAGTTCAACCAACTCCTCTCGAAGCAAGTGAGCCCGTTCGGTGTGTGATATCAGTGTTTTTGCGGAATCCGCCACAGTAACCTCGCTTAGAAAACGATAGCCTCCGCCTACGTACTCATCGAGCTCCTCCAGCAGCTGCGCTTTTAGCTCTTGAGGCCCCATTTCAGTGTCCGGGACGTCCCACATCAATTCTCTGGCGCCAGCTCGAAAGCGTTCAGAGTAGCCCGCATCCGCTGACGAGTAGGAAACAACAAAGAGTGAATGCACATCCTGAAGCCGCCCTCGAAATTCCCATTTCTTTTCAAAATCGTCAATTTCGCTGAGCGTGTTCACAACCCGCTCGTAGAGGGTCTGAATTGATTGAAGGCGCCCTTTTCCTCGTTGACTGGTTCTGTCGGCTGCAGACACTATCCCATCGACTTCATTCAGGTAAGCGTCCAGTGACCTGCGAATTTGCTCGACCAGTTCCTTTTCGTCCCGGACGACTAGTTGGTCTTGCTGGCTGGCAAGGAAAGAAGCGATTTCGCCTTTGTAGCGCAGGTAATTAGAGCGCATTTCAGGTTCACCGAGAACCTCGTAACGAAGCGCGCTGGCACTTAGGCGGTATATCTGAGTTTTTAAGCGACTCGCTACCCGATGATCAAGAAGTTCGAGGTCATCGGAAGCTTTGGAAATTTGCTCGACTTTGGAAAGTAAGTGAACCGCATAACCGCCACCCATTGCGAGCAGAAGAACAAGACTGCTCGCCACAAAGAAAAACCATAATCTGATTCTATTTGGATTCATAGAAATTGAGCAAGGGCGAGCAATGATCCATCACCAGGCCCAGTTCCCAGTATGGCACAGATAGCGGGATCGATTTCGAATACTCATCGAAAATGCGGCAGGGAAACTGAATGGAAACCTGACAAGGTGCTAAATCATTGATCACATGGCGAAGAGAACAATGAGACAATAAGTTATTTAACGTAACTGTTCAGGTCCCTGAACCGTTCGCGAGGGACGAGCCGAGTTTTTCAGGCAACCGCAACATCTCAGCGAGTGTCTTGAGCAGGCCGCGCGACTGC
>Ga0222633_1000951_pt1 | contig 19034 bp, 15 predicted proteins | sample AntAcemetageno48_FD_179816 | JGI IMG/M metagenome (GOLD analysis project Ga0222633, IMG submission 179816) | Saline water microbial communities from Ace Lake, Antarctica - #48 | ecosystem: Environmental > Aquatic > Non-marine Saline and Alkaline > Saline | place: Antarctica: Ace Lake | collected...
GAGCTCAGACCAGAGGCAAGTAAGCACCTTCAGCGCCTGGTATCACTCTACCCTGCTAACGCCCGCTTCCAGCTCAGACTCATCTCTCTATTGATCAGCATGGAAGATTACGAAGGGACCCTGCGCACCCTTTCCAATTATCTTGATCATGGCAAAAAACCGGCCGAACCAGATCTCAGCCTTGCCAAAATATGGAAGGTCCGGGCCTATCTCGGCCGCGGCGAAACCGAACAGGCGGCAAGCACATTCAGCGAAATCGATCCGGTATTTCGTGAAGCCAGGGATGGTCTCCCTGGCTGGAGCGTGGCCTGGTATATCCTGACCGATGGACAACTGCACGACCTGGCGAACCATCGCGAACAGGCCCGCGCCGCCTATAAGGAAATATTGTCCCTCGCCAAATACACCTACATCAATGTCGTCATTCTGGACGCGGCACGTTCCGGCTTGTCCAAACCCTACCGGCTTCACTCTGAGCAATAGGCCTTTATGATCAGCGTCATCATCCCGTGCCTGAACGAGGAAGATAACCTTGGGGTTCTCCTAAACCAACTGGTGGAACAAAAAGGGCTGGAACTTGAAATCATCGTCGCCGATGGCGGTTCTACCGACAACACTACCCTGCGAGCAGAGGAGTATGGTGCCACGGTCTTACATACCCGGCGCGGTCGAGGCTGCCAGCAAAATGCAGGAGCGGCCGCAGCAACGGGGGAATACCTTTTGTTCCTGCATGCAGATAGCCGGCTTGACCACGACAGCCAGCTCTCGCAATCGTTATTAGCCATCCAAGCGGCCGGTCAAAGAACCGCTGGACACTTTCGTCTGCGTTTCGAAACAGACAACCCTGAGGTTCGAGAGCGGCTGAGACTATTTGAGTATAAGACGCAACTTAACAGGAACGGGACTTTTAGCGGAGATCAGGGACTGCTAATTCGCAGCAACGAGTTCAAGCTAATGGGAGGCTACTCGGAAAAATACCACTTCCTCGAAGATAAGGAATTTGCGGAACGCTTTGAAGATTTCGGCCATTTCATCACACTTCCTGCCACCCTATACACAAGCGCAAGGCGTTTTGAACAAGAAGGACTTGAAGAACGACTCATCCTGAATGTTCTTATTATGGGAATGTTTCGTTTGGATAGTGATTACTTTTTTACCAGAGCCAGTGACGCCTATCGAGACAGCAATCCCGACGGCACACTCAATCTCGCGCCCTTCTTTCAGCTCGCACATAAATCCATTTTTATTGATGGACTGGCCAGGGGCCTGGTTCGTTTCTTTCTTCTTGGACGATACGCCACAAAGAATCTCTGGCAGGTGGGTCTGTCCGATCACATCCGACGAAACGAAGCCGATCAACGGCTGGACCATTACGATCGCTATCTAAAACCGCTGACGGATAATCCTGTGGGTTACTTTCTGGGCACCTTAGCCGTGCTCAGCTGGTTCTACTCATCCCGCTATCGCCTGGTGTCGAACTAGTCCCCGCTGTCCAGATGGCCGGGTTTCCGACCAGCTGGACATTCACTCGGCGGTGGCTAACGACAACTATTCTTTCCAGAAAGTCGTCTTCAGCGACGCATTACTTACATCCAGAATCGCTTCTGAATTCTCAGCAACATCTTCCCAGGTCGCATCAATATCCAGCTCCACTCCCTTATTGGAGAAAACCATATCTGAAGCAAAACGCCCGCCTGCGGCCTGGATGATACGACCGTTTGGCGCATCCTCAGAAACCATATAGAGAACGGCCGGGCTGACCACTTTTGGATGATTTCTTGGATCGGGTTTATCTGCATCGATTTCACTGCCGGGAATGCTCGCGGTCATCCTGGTTGCAGCGCCCGGGGACAAACAGTTCACGTGGATATTGTGTGATGCACCTTCACGGGAGAGGTTGTTCATCAGACCAACCATACCCATTTTCGCTGCACCATAGTTGGCCTGACCAAAGCTACCCAAAATACCTGAAACCGAGGAGGTGAACATAATTCGACCGTAGTTCTTTTCATACATGATCGGCCATGCATGCCAGGTCACATACGCTGATCCCATCAGGTGAACATTAATCACCAGGTCCCACTCATCAAGCGTCATCTTCTTGAATGATTTATCACGCAGGATACCGGCATTGTTAATCAGGATATCGACGGTGCCGTATTCCTTGACAGCAGTTTCAACAATCCGCTTCGCACCTTCCCTGTCCGATACAGAATCCTTGTTGGCGACAGCTTGCCCTCCCGCTGCTCGTATTTCTTCCACAACCAGGTCAGCGGCATCACTCTTGCCGGATCCATCTACAGATCCACCCAGGTCGTTAACAACAATTTTTACACCCAGGTCCGCCAGTAACAGCGCATGCTCCTTTCCAAGACCACCACCAGCACCGGTGATGATCGCGACTTTTCCATCAAAACTCATAGTATTTACCTTTTATATTTTCCAACGATTCGTATTAAGACATGCCAATAGACAGCAGATTCTGCAGTGGCTGGTACAGTTCTTCAAGATAGGCAACATCTTCATCTTCCAGCGTTATGGACGCTGATTCCATGAGTTGCATCAACTGCTCTACCTTTGATACGCCGACAATAGGCGACGTGATCTCTGGTTTATTGCACATCCAGGCCAGCGAAATCTGGGCCGGTGTTTTTCCGTATTTTTCAGCGACCTCGACCACCCTGTCAGCAATCTGAAAATCCATGTCACCTTTATAGAGACTGCTGGTTCTCGCCTTATCCTGGCCCCTGGAGCGGTTCGTCGTTCCTGCGTCCAGGCTTCCTTTGTAGGCGCCTGTCAGTATTCCCCTCGCCAGCGGCGACCATGGCGTAATCGCGATGCCTTCTTTTGCGCAATAAGGGATCATCTCACGCTCTTCTTCCCTGTAAATAAGGTTGTAGTGATTCTGCATCGATACAAATTCAGTCCAGCCATTTAGCCTCGCCGTCATCTGCAACTCAGTAAACTGCCACGCGAACATCGAAGAACCACCCAGGTACAAGACCTTGCCGGCCTTCACCAGATCATGAAGCGCTTCCATCGTTTCCTCGATGGGCGTCGCCACTTGCATCGGAATCCCATGCGGATGACGATGGATGACCAGGTGGTCGATGTAGTCGACCCCTAACCTTTCCAGGCTGGCATCAACGCCTTCCATAATATGCTTGCGGGATAACCCGCCCTGATTGGGCCCTGGCCCGAGCGGCATGGCGACCTTGGTCGCAAGCACATAGTCATGACGGGGCAGGAGTTCCCTCAGTAGTTTACCGACAACCTCCTCGCTGGAACCTAGCCCATAGACATCAGCGCAATCAAAGTAAAAAAGTCCATTATCAATGGCGGCCTTAAAAATTGGCCGGGCATCATCCGCACCAAGCGTCCAGTCTCCCTGATGCCCTTTACCCGGCTCCCCGAAGTTCATCGTGCCGAGAGCGATCTCAGAGACCCTGAGTCCGGCGCGACTCCCCAATTGGGTCGATTTCAGCATGTTGTATCCTTATTTCATGACAGCAGAACAGCGATACTACCAGCCGATGGTGATGGTCCGCATCTGCTATTACAATGCTGGATTACCTTCATTAATCTATATCACCCTCTGGACTTCATATGACCTACAAGACCCTGATTTTTGACACAGCGGACAGCATCGCCACGATTACACTGAATCGGCCGGATGCTGCAAATGCCATGAACCCTTTAATGGCAAAGGAACTCAGTGCTGTTGCGATTAAGTGCGATGAGTCTCCCGATATTCGAGCCGTCGTTATTCGCGCCACCGGAAAAATGTTCTGTGCCGGGGGTGATCTTGGTGTGTTTGGTGAAGCCGGTGACGGCGCCGCAGCGCTCATCAAGGAAATGGCCGGTGATCTCCACATGGGGATCTCAAGACTCACCAGGATGAACGCACCCGTGATCGCCGCTGTTAATGGAACAGCCGCAGGTGCCGGATTCAGCCTGGCACTTTCAGCAGACCTTGTCATCTCGGTGGACAGCGCAAAGTTTGTGATGGCCTATACCAATGCAGGGCTTTCGCCGGACGGGAGTTCATCCTACTTTCTACCAAGACGCGTCGGAGATCGCCGGGCCCGTGAGCTGATGCTAACCAACCGCGTACTGTCCGCAGCCGAGGCCCTGGACTGGGGCATTGTTAACCAGGTTGTGGCAGAAGCCGACCTTGACGAAACGGTCGGGAAGCTCAGTGCCAAAATGGCTGCCGGACCAACGCTCGCTTACGGTCAGGTGAAATCACTACTGAACGCATCTTTCGATAACGGCCTTGAAACACAAATGGAACTTGAATCCAGGGGCATAGCTGACATGGCAAGATCCAGGGACGGGAAGGAAGGTATCCAGGCATTTCTTGCCAAACGTAAGCCTGAGTTCAAGGGGGTCTAACAAAATTTCCAATCCATCGTTGCTGATAACAAGGTAAATAGCATGTTTAAAGAACCTGACGGCGTTGAAGTCATTCCTGATTTTCATGACCTGGTGTCTTGCCCCATTCATCCAAGCGAACCATGCACCTGTTGTTCTCCCGCCTTTTCGATGTTGGCAGAGCTGGCTGACTGGGACGCGATGACCCGCCCTCGGGCGTGGAACGCCGCCGGCAAAAACAGGGAAATCTATACGCCAGCCCGCACCGTCGTGTTCATCAACGCAAAAATCCTGACCATGGACGATGAGTTCAGTGAGGCGTCCTGTCTTGCGATAAAGGGCGAGAGGATCCTTGCGGTCGGAGACCAGAAGGACATGGACAACCTCGATGAACCGGATGCTGAAGTCATTGATTGTGACGGCAAGACCATACTGCCTGGATTCATCGAACCCCATTTTCATTTCTTGCCCAGCTCCACCATGGAACAGATAGAAAATATTGGCCCGTTTCGATATGAGTCCGTGCAGGGAGCGCTGGATCGACTAAAAGAACTGGCAAACGATGCGGGCATCGACGACTGGATTATGGGGCGACAATTCGATCCGTCGTTACAGGAAGGTCCAGACCTGCTCACAAGAGACCTGCTCGACACCGTTAGTTCGGATAAACCGGTTTTTGTGTACAACGCCTCAATGCATTTCGGTTACTGCAACAGCCGCGCCCTTGAGATCGCGGGCATTACCAAAGAGACACCTGACGACCCACACTCCCCCTACGGCAGGGACGAGAACGGCGAACCCAATGGGGTACTGATTGGCGGTGGTGCTTACAGCTCAGTCATCAGGCACAACCAGGCCACGCGGGGAATCGATCTCGTCTCGAACAGCCTGAAAGTCATCGAACGGGCAAACAGCCTGGGGATCACAATGTTCTGCGATCAGGCCACGGGCATGACACGAGGCGTCAAGGAGATTGATGTTTACAACACGATCAAAGAATCGGGGCAAATGACCACCAGGCTCCGCTATTCACTCAGCTACGGCATTCAGGAGCAGTGGGATGCAACGGGGATCACATGCGGCGACGGAGATGAACTGGTCCGCTGCACCACCTGGAAAATAGTATCTGACGGGTCAAACCAGGGCTTTTCCGGTTTACAACGTGAACCCTACCTTTACCGTGAGGACAAAGGGATACCCTACGTCGATCCCGATGTTCTAAAAGCCATGGTGATGGACCGCGCGGGTAAAGGCTGGGCACTGGCGATTCACGCGAATGGCGATCAGGCAATTGATAACACCCTGGATGCTTACGAAGCAGCTTTCGATGCAGGCCTCCTGACGAATACGCCCTGCAGGATTGAACACTGCTCCATCCTTCATGATGAGCAAATTGATCGAATGGCGAAGATGGGGATCTCGCCAAGCTTCCTGATCGGGCATGTTTATTACTGGGGCCAGGCTATGCGCGACAAGGTATTTGGTCATGCCAAAGCGAGCCTCCTCGATAGAACCGGTGCCTGTGAAACCAAAGGCATTAGATGGACCATACATTCAGATGAACCGGTCAGCGAGATGGGACCACTTCGCTGCATTGAAAACGCGGTGACCAGGAAATTATGGAAAGAGCCTGAAACGATCCTTGCGCCTGAAGAATGTATATCCGTTAATGCTGCGCTACGCGCTGTGACCAGGGATGCAGCGTGGCAATGTCACTCCGACCACGAAGTAGGCACATTGGAGACGAATAAGTTTGCAGACCTGGTGATGTTGGAGAGTGACCCGCGGGAGGTAGACCCAAACAGCATTGGCGACATCAAGGTTCTGGAAACCTGGATGGGAGGGCGACGAGTTTTCTCCGCCTGACACGGTGGGGTCGGAGTAAAAAAAAAGGCGACCCTAAGGTCGCCTCTCTCATCAGCTTGTGTGCTTACGCAACAACTGTGATGTTTACTGCCTGTGGGCCTTTTTGACCTTCAGTCACACCAAACTCTACCGCTTGACCTTCAGCCAGGGTTTTAAAACCCTCACTTTTGATCTCGTTGTAATGAGCGAACACATCGGGTCCGTCAGTTTGCTGGATAAAGCCATAGCCACGGGTTTCGTTGAACCATTTAACGGTTCCGGTTTTAGTAGACATAATTGTAGTCCTGAATATAGATATTAAGATGCCTTCCTTTGTCTGAAGGCGCATAGCGTGTGAAACAAACAAATACTTGAAACTGCAGGACGAGAGATAATTGAATCTACTTGAAATGGAGCGGGGTATAAGAGGGGTTCGTGCTGCGGCGGATCATATAGGACCAAAGAGTCTTGTCAACGCTTATTATCGCCATTTTTTTGTCATGACGATGGCCAGAGATCCTCAACTACCCGGTAAGCGATGCTCAGTCCGGAAGCCCGAGTACCCGTTTGCTGATAATGTTCATCTGCACCTCATTAGTACCACCATAGATGGTGACGGCGCGATCACGCAGCCACCCACGGGTCGATTCAGCTTCTTCTTCGGAGAATCCATCACCTTCCCAGCCAACACCCGCAATACCCCGCAGTTCGGACTTCAGCGACGAGCCCTCTTTTGCAACCGTAGAACCCACGAGCTTGAAGATTGACGTAGTCGCGCCGGGCGCTTTGCCTGATCGGCTTTCATCTGCAACCCGCTGGATCGTCAATTGCAGAGACTTCTCAAGCATCGTCTGCCGGGTGATTTTTTCCCTGGCCTGAGAATCGGCTACTTTACCACCCGATTCGCCCAGGTATTTTTTAGCCACAACCGCATAAGGATTAACCGGCTTGCCTTTTTGCCTTGTGCGCACCGATGATGCAGAACGCTCGTATTGCAGTAGCCTTTTACCTACGGTCCAGCCCTTGTTCAATTCCCCTACGAGGTCGTCTCGTCTTGCCACCGCATTATCAAAGAAGGTTTCGCAAAAAGGCGACGAGCCGGAAATCAGCGCGATCGGCTTTACCGTTACCCCGGGCTGGTCCATTTCAAGCAATACGAAGCTGATGCCATCATGCTTCGCCGCCGCAGCGTCGGTACGCACGAGCGCGAACATCCAGTGGGCGTGCTGGGCGCCTGATGTCCAGATCTTCTGGCCATTGAGCACAAAATGATCGCCTTCCATGACCGCCTTTGTCTGGAGGCTGGCAAGGTCGGAGCCGGAACCGGGTTCACTGTATCCCTGGCACCAGCGTACTTTGCCGCTGACAATCCCGGGTAAATGGCGTTGTTTCTGTTCCTCTGTTCCAAACTCCAGAAGTGTTGGGCCTATCATCGCGAGCCCCATACCTGCCGAGGGCGGCAACGCTTTCACTGCTGCGATTTCCTGCTGCAGCACCTGGTTTTCCTCGAAACCAAGGCCGCCACCGCCATATTCCCTGGGCCAGGTTGGCGCAGTCCAGCCGCGCTCAGCCATGGCATCCCGCCATTTATCCGCATCAGGGGTATTGTAGATCTCGAAAGCGTCCTCAAAATGAACCGGCTTGTTCCGCATACTGTCTGGACAATGTTCTGCGATATACGATTCGGCTTCTTTCCGGAATGCTTGAAGATCCATGGTTTATTTCCTTTGGCGGCTTATTTCTGTTCAGTTGGGTGATTAAACGCTAATTGGAGGGGCTAGCCAAGGTCACCCGCGACCCAATATCGCCATCAACCCCAGCCATCCCGATGTAATTGTCTAACCTATAAAAATTGCCCATTGGCACGAGCTATGGTTTATTTCCCCTCGTCGCAATTTGATGGAATTTGATATGGCCGCAACCGAAACCACAGAACAACGAGAGTTCAGGGAATACTGCAGCGCCTGGCTGGCAGAAAACAAGCCACCGCCCACGAAAATCCCCCTTCCCCAGGCCGCTTACGAGGTCACTTCCCAGGACCACCGCACTTACCTGGTGGACTGGCAGGCTAAATGCTTTGAGGCAGGGCTGATCGCGACAGACGTACCAAAAGAATATGGGGGCCACGGCCACGATAGGTTTCAGCAGATCGCCAGCACGGAAGTGAGGCGAGCCAATGTGCCCTATTTTATCAATTGGATCGGTCTGGGTATGGCCGCGCCAACATTACTTGTTCACGGTACAGAGGAACAAAAAAAATCCTTTCTGCCACCAATATTCTCTGGCGAAGATATCTGGTGCCAGGGCTTCAGCGAGCCAGGCGCCGGTTCTGACCTCGTGTCCCTGCAAACCAGCGCGGTAAAGGACGGCGACAACTGGGTAGTCAATGGCAGCAAAGTCTGGACCAGCCTCGGTCATTTTGCCAAATGGATGCTACTGCTCGCCCGAACGGACAAGCAGGACAAATACAACGGCATCACCTACTTCATCGCGTCAATGGAGGTCGAGGGCGTCACGGTTAAACCCATCCACAAGATGACCGGAGAGTCCGGTTTTAATGAAGTCTTTCTTGAAGACGTTGTGGTACCGGATCATTACCGTATCGATGAAGTGGGCAAGGGCTGGCAGGTTGCCATGTCCACCCTGACCAATGAACGCGGAGCCGGCACCGGCGTTGGCGCGATCGCCAACAGCGAATCACCCTTTGCGGCAATTGAGCAGCTGATCGCACTCGCAAAACGTGAAAAACGAAACGGTCGCACCCTGTGGGAAGACCCTGTCTGGCGAGACAAGCTGATGAAACTTTACGAGAGAACCGAGGCGGCAACACAAAACTTCCGCAGACTCGGGGTTAAGGAACTGAACGGTGGTGCCATGCGAATACCGCTACAGGGTAAGCTCACCGGCAGTGAACTTGGCCAGGAATTACACCAGACCGCACTGAGTATGCTAGGCATGAAATCGAGTCTTTATATCGGTGACCCGAATGCAGAAGAAGATGGACGTTGGGCACTGGGATACATGAACACCTACACCGGCACCATTTCTGGTGGTAGTAGTGAAATTCAACGCAATATTCTGGGCGAGCGCGTGCTCGGCCTGCCAAAAACCAAATAGGGAGAACAGACATGGCACAACCCAAAGATTTTGGTTATGGAGAAGAGCAGGAAATGCTCAAGGATTCAGCGCGCCGCTTCATGGAAGACAAACAGCCTTTACTGGCACTTCGTGAGTCCATCAAGGGAACAGAAGACCCCTATTTTGGCGAAGAACGAACCGGCAGTTATGACAAGGCTGCCTGGGATGAAATGGTCGGTCTCGGCTGGACGGCACTTGCCGTACCCGAAGAAGCAGGCGGCGTAGGTATGAACCTGGTTACCGCGGTCGCGGTAGCTGAAGAAGTAGGTCGCGCGGGGATGCCAACCCCACTCACCTCAACACTACAAAGCACCTTCGTCCTGCGTGAAGCTGGAACCGGTACGGCAATGTCATGGCTGTCAAAGATAGCCGAAGGCACCAGCATGACGCTCGCTATCTATGGCAAGGACGGTTCGCTGGAATCTGATTCTACGGACGTTACCGCCAACAACGGAAAGCTGAGTGGCACTTCGTGGTATGTACAGGATCTGCAAAAAATCGATTCGTTGCTGGTCGCCGCAATGGATGGAAGCACTGTAAAACTCTACTGCGTTGATGTGAACGCTGACGGAATTGATCTCGATTTCGACAGAATCATCGATCTAACAAGAGACCAGGGGCGCGTTACTTTCAACGACGTATCCGCCGAGTGTGTTTCCGACGATGGCGCTGACACATTGCAAAAGGCAATGCCGGCACTGCTCACGCTGATTTCTGCGGACATGGCAGGCGGCTGCGAGTGGTTGCTCCAGGCCACCGCGGAATACGCAAAGGTCAGGACCCAGTTTGATCGACCTATCGGGTTCTTCCAGGCCGTCAAGCATCCCATCGTGAACATGATGATCCTGGGCGACCAGACTCGCTCGCTCGTCTACGCTGCCGCTTGCTCCTATGACACCGATCCAGGGACATCACACAAAGCGGCACACCTTGCAAAGTCCAGCGCATCTGATACGGCAGAATTTTGTGCCAACAGGGCAACCCAGTTACATGGCGGCATTGGATTTACCTGGGAGCATGACGTGCAGATCTACCACAAGCGGGTGATGCATTCGCAGCAGTTATTTGGCGATGGCGTCTGGCAAAGGGAAAAGGCTGCAGCGTATTTTTAGCCTGGATCCACGTCACTAATTCACCACCGAATGCCATGCTGGCAGGGGCAGCCGGGCGAGAATAGTATGTGAGTGTTTTCAAGGGGCCTGCCGTTTGCCGTTATTTCTGCCGACCGTCGCGCCCCTTCAACCCACTTAATCGAAAAAATGTGGGTTTCAACGAATCAGGCACACGGGTCTGTTTTCAACGTCACGTTCACCGCTGCCGTTACTCTGGTGCCTGAATATGCCCGTTCCGGTCTCAAATTGGCCCAACCCTGAAAACGCCGATAAACGCCAACTATAGTGTGCAATTTCAGGGAAATGCGAAGACCCGACTATTCCTCTATAATGCCCACCGTTTTGCAGCTGGAAACGTTCGGCAAGAACGCCTTGTTTGCGGGAACGTCACCGGAGAGCAACGCTCTCACAGGGACAACCCTCATACGGACAAGAAGTACGGCCCTGACCGGGGCAAATGACGTAACAAAAGTATCCACAAGATACCTACCAGAGAAGGCATAAGAATTATCTATGACAGAATCACCGAAGATCGTCTACACAGATACAGATGAGGCGCCAAGACTGGCGACCTACTCATTCCTGCCCATTATTAAAGCATTCACCGATACCGCAGGTGTCGATGTGGAGATGCGAGATATCTCGCTTGCGGGCCGGATTATTGCGACTTTTCCGGAAAAGCTCAGCGAGGAACAAAAGGTTCCTGATGAGCTGGCGTACCTGGGACAACTCTCCCAGAAGCCCGAGGCAAATATCATCAAGCTGCCAAACATCAGCGCGTCTAATCCGCAGATGCACGAGGCGATTCGAGAGCTTCAGCAGAAAGGCTTTGATCTTCCCGCTTACCCTGAAGAGCCCCGCAACGAGGAAGAAGAAGCCATCAAGGCGCGGTACGACAAGGTCAAGGGTAGCGCGGTAAACCCGGTTCTTCGTGAAGGAAACTCTGACCGGCGCGCGGCAAAAGCCGTAAAGGAATACGCCCGAAAATACCCCCACACAATGGGCGCCTGGTCCAGCGAGTCGAAGACGCATGTCGCCCACATGGACACAGGTGATTTTTACGGCAGCGAGAAATCTATTGTCATGCCGAACAGCGATTCGTTGATGATCGAGTTCGAAGGCAGCGGCAAGCAACTGTTGGCCGAGAATGTCGTCGTTGAAGAAGGCGAAGTTGTCGATGGTTCCTTCATGAGCAAGAAAGCACTCTGCGCTTTCCTTGAAAAGGAAATTGCAGAGACTGAACCAGGCGTCCTCTTTTCACTCCACCTGAAAGCCACCATGATGAAAATCTCGGACCCCATCATCTTCGGTCATGGGGTTCGTGCGTACTACAAGGATGCGTTTGAGAAACACGCAGCCGTGTTTGAAGAAATCGGCGTAGACACCCGTAACGGTGTGGGCGATGCCTACGAGAAAATCAAGCAGCTGCCCGCTGATCAGGCGGCGGAGATCGAAGCGGATCTTAATGCCTGTGTTGAAAACGGCCCGGATATGGCAATGGTGAACTCTGACAAGGGCATCACCAATCTACACGTACCTTCCGACATCATCATTGATGCTTCCATGCCTGCAGCGATTCGCGAGTCAGGCAAAATGTGGGGGCCGGACGGCGAACTGCATGACATGAAAGCGGTGATTCCAGACCGATGCTACGCAAGCCTTTACGACGAAACGATCAAGCACTGCATTATTCACGGCGCATTCGACCCCACCACCATGGGCTCTGTACCCAACGTGGGTTTGATGGCACAGAAAGCTGAAGAGTACGGTTCTCATGACACCACTTTTGAGGCACCCGGAAACGGCGTCATCCGCGTTATCGATTCCAATGGCAACGCTGTCATCGAACACGACGTAGAGCAGGGTGACATCTGGCGGCTCTGCCGCGTCAAGGATGGCCCTATTCGCGACTGGGTAAAGCTTGCGGTTAATCGAGCAAGAGCAACCGGTACACCGATCGTATTCTGGCTCGATGAAAATCGGGCACATGATGCCAACCTGATTGCGAAGGTTAACGAATACCTGCCTGAACACGATCTGACCGGTATCGAGTATCACATTCTGCCGGTGCCCGAAGCAGCGAAACTTTCCCTTGAGCGTGCTCGCAATGGCGAAGACACCATTTCGGTGACCGGAAACGTATTACGTGACTATCTGACGGATCTCTTCCCGATTCTTGAGTTGGGCACCAGCGCCAAGATGCTCTCTATCGTACCGCTGATCAATGGTGGTGGACTGTTTGAAACCGGGGCTGGTGGCTCTGCGCCCAAACACGTCCAGCAGTTTGAGAAAGAAGGCCATCTCAGGTGGGACTCACTGGGTGAATTTCTGGCATTGGGTGCTTCGCTTGAACACCTCGCGATGACATTCAGCAACCCGCAGGTCCAGATCCTTGCTGATACGCTAAACGACGCCATCGCGAAATTCCTTGAAAGCAACAAATCACCGTCGCGAAAGGTTAACGAAATCGACAACCGGGGCAGCCATTTTTATCTTGCCATGTACTGGGCGGAAGCCGTTGCGGCACAGGATCAGGACCCCAGCCTGAAAGAACGATTCCAGTTGTTTGCCGAGACGCTTCACAGCAATGAAGACAAGATCAACGAGGAGTTACTGGCGGCACAGGGTGAGCCGGTTGATGTGGGTGGTTATTACTCACCGGACCCCGAACTCACGGCGAAAGCTATGCGCCCTTCAGCGACGTTCAATGCCGCACTCAACGTATTGGTGAGCTAACCAGAGAGACGCCAGGGAAGTGAGATGAAAGGTTACCAGCCGGAATCCAGCTTCTCCGATGAAGTAAGCGCACAGTTCCACGACACACGCGGTGACGAAACCGCGTGTGTCGCGTTTTTCGCAAGCCTCGCGGGCGATGGCCCTACCCTTGAACTTGCCATTGGCACAGGACGAATTGCGCTACCGCTTGCTAATAAGGGCATTAGGGTTGACGGCATTGACTTCTCAACCTCTATGGTCGATCTATTACGATCAAAGCCCGGCGGAGCAGAGCTCAATGTTAAAATTGCCGACTTCAAATATGTCGATATGAGCGATCAGTACTCACTGATCTTTATTATATGGAACTCCCTGTTTAACCTGCTGACACAGGAGGACCAGGCCACCTGTTTCGAAAATGTGGCAAAGCACCTGGTCACAGGTGGACTGTTCGCCATTGAAGCCTATGTGCCATCTTTCCTGCACCGAATGGTCGATAACCAGGAAGTTAAAACAGAAACAATCGAGACAGACTCCGTTCGTATTGGGGTTCTAAAACACGATCCGGTCCACCAGATGCTGGAAAATAGCCATGTCACCTTGTCTGCTACAGGCACAAGGTTTGATCCAGTGGTACAGCGATATGCCTGGCCAAGTGAACTGGACCTGATGGCAAATAATGCCGGCCTGGAACTCAGCGATCGATGGTCAGGCTGGAATCGCGAAAAATTCGATGCCGATAGCGCCAGACATATCTCGGTCTACCGAAAGACCTAGCTGGCCTCTGCCATTATCGTGGCAAAACGCTTATCAAAGGTTTCAATCGTTTCACTGGTTGGACCAAAAATAAACGCAAAGGGACCCTGAGGCGGAATCACCCAACCGCCGAGCCCAGTCTCTTCCAGCCGTGCAGCAATTCTTTCAATGTCTCGTTCAATCAATCTGAAATGATTCGCGGCCGGATAGTGTTTTCCCCAGGCACGCAGATCAAGCCGTTTGATATCCGCCCTCACTTCAAGGTCCATGCGCCCGCCGATGTCCTGGAGCCGATACCGACCGCTGCCATCTTTATTAACGTCGACCTCCAAAACGGGAATCTCAAGAACATACTCGTAAAACTTTCGAACCCTGGGAAAATCCTCAAGGCTGTAATGAAGTATTGCGAACGGATCATCCTGGGTCGTGATCATGCTGTGTTGGCCGTCGCGCCACACAAACTGAATACCGTCTTCATCCGGCACATCCACTGGCTCACTAAAAATCCCAGGATCGTCATTCGCTAACATCGTCCGGTAAGTTTCAAGCGGGTCTTCAGACGAGAAAGCTATAATCAGGTCACCCTGGGCAGGGGCAGCACAGGGTCTTGGTACAAGCGCAGCTTCCTGAATCTCTATCAGGTCAATCTGATGGTGGGTTTTCGGGTTCTCAACATAATGGGTGTGGTACTCATCACCCAGAACCGCTGCCGTTACCTGTCCGATGTAGTCGTCTTTCTCGTTCTTGAAAACGAGCGGTTCCGGCGCACCCGGCTGTGTGTCAGAGAAACCAATCGAACGGAGAACCCTTTTAGTCGCATTGATGTCAGAGCAACTTATGCCGTGGTGGGTCTGGATAAGATTGAACATGCACTACCCTTAGCTTTAGATCGAACCTGTATATTGGAGTCTTGGCTGTTAGCGAGCAACCTTTTCGGCAGCTGTGCTATATTTCCGTTTTCCTATAATTCGGGCAGACAAATGGCTGACATGTCGATTGCGCATTTTGGGACGACCCTTATAGAGTCCCCCCCCTCGGAAGGCGAGGATCAGGCGGCCATTCCCATGACCGGGGATCTTGGTCGTACGGACGAATTCCTGCGGATACTCGGCGCCGAGATTTATATCAAGAATATGTATCCGTTCGGCCGCCAGTTCATCTACAAGCGGGGTGAGTTCACCGATCCTGACTATTTCGAGAAAGACACCTTCACCTCATACACCGCTGTACCGCTGCCTGAGACAGACACACCAAGAGTCGGTGAAACGATCTTTCGCCTGCCTCATCACGATGCACGTCAGATAGCCGTTTCATTGATGGACGGAGGATTGATTAAGCCCCTGTCGTCATACGATGACTTCGTCAACGGGGCTGCCAACGCGCTGTTTTTTATGGGTCCAGACGGCCAACAGTACGAACTCACTGAGTCCAGCCAGGTCCGGCACGAGAACCACAGGGTCTATATCTGGACAGACGCCGATGACCTTGCATCCCACAGGCAGGGGTATGAAAAGAATTTCGATCTCACGCTCGAGGGAACCGAAGACTTCTACGGTATGGGTACAGCACACCTGCTGGTAAGGAAGGACCCGGGTGTTACCGTTGCGCTACTGACACTCAATGAAGGCGCCATATCACCCAAACACAGCTTTGATATCTTCAAGGATGCCGGCTACTCGCATTTTCGACTGGGGGCGCCTGACAAATCCCGGGTAATCGGCAACGCTGAGGAAGCTTTCCCTGACGGCGGTGGCCCCGTCGCCTTCGTCCATTTTCAGAATTCATACCTTGAGTTGGTTCAGATAGGGACAGAGATCTAGTTGAAAGAACTCTATTTTATTCGTCACGGACAAACCGAGTGGAATGCTATTCGGAGAATGCAGGGCCAGTGGAACTCAGACCTGAGTGACTTGGGCCGTGACCAGGCCGCGATCAATGGCAAGTTTCTGGCCAGCCTGGACATTGATTACCTTGTAGCCTCTCCTTTGGACCGAACCCGACAGACTGCCGATATCATCAACAAGCGCCTGGGACTTGATATCAACTACGATGACCGCATCATGGAGTGGCATTGCGGAGACTGGAGTGGCGAGATGTGGGATGAAGTCTCAAGCAAGTGGCCGGAGGAATTCGCCGCCTGGCAGGCAGATCAGTTCAATTATCGAGGACCCAACTGCGAAAACTATCCGGACATGATCGCCAGGGCCAGGCCCTTCCTGGATGAACTTTTCGCCTTGGACTACAACCGAATCGCCATCGTTTCGCACGGCATGATTGGTCGCGTCATGGTCAGCACCCTGTTAGGGCACAGCCCCGATGAGATGTTACGCTACGGGCAATCCAACGACACCATCTTCCATTTAACTGAACACGGTGAAGGTTTCACCACCCGGCATTTCATTGGCGGTGAAGGACCCCACGGTGGACTGCCACCGCGCAACTATTAATGCGCAAGGTAACAAGTTCTTAACGCCGCAATGATCTATACAGCCACCATCGGTTTGTCAGCACTTCTGCTGTTTCTGGTTCAACCCTATGTTTCCAAAATGCTCCTGCCAATGTTTGGCGGTGGTGCCTCCATCTGGGTGACCAGCATGGTGTTCTTCCAAATCGGACTTCTGATTGGCTATGGGGCGACTCACCTCGTGATTCGCCGGTTCGGGATCAGGATTCACCTTCGCTTTCTACTTGGAATGGTGCTGCTTTCCATCGTATTCCTGCCCATCAGCGTATCCGGTATGAGCGCGCAATGGCTGCCACCCTCAGCGAACCTGTTCCTGACGCTGGCAGTTTCTGTCGGTGTTCCTTACTTCATTCTGGCAAGCACCAGCCCAACGCTGCAGTACTGTATTGCCAGCGATCAAAGCCAGCAGAATGCGAACCCCTATGTTCAATATGGTGTCTCTAACCTTGGGTCCCTGGCCGGGCTACTGATATTTCCGTTCCTGCTTGAGCCCTGGTTGCGACATTCCCAGATAGCGGGACTGTGGAGTGCCTTTTACGTGGTTTATGCATTCCTCATCACCGGCGTGGCTTACGTTTACCTGAAGGCAAACCACACAAACCCGGAAACCAAGACCAGCGAGGAAAACCAGGGCAGCACCCTTAGCGCCAGATGGTTGTTCCTGGCCGCTGTACCCTCAGCATTGCTGGTGGTCACCACCCACTATCTCACCCTCGATATCGCGAACCTGCCACTCCTCTGGGTCGCGCCACTTAGCTTGTATCTACTGACGTTTATTATCTGTTTCCTTTTCCCGGCTGTGTCACGCCCAACCACACTCAGGGTGCTGGTCGGCCTGGCGGGTGTGGCGCTACTCGTCTCCAGCAAGTGGGCGCTTTTGCTTGAAACAAAAGTAGGGCTTTCCCTGCTGGGTCTGTTTTTTGTCTGCATGATCTTTCATGGTGACCTGGAGCGAGCCAAACCACCCAAACTGGCCCTGACCGGATACTACCTGCAGGTGGCTGCAGGGGGATGCTTCGGTAGTATTCTCGCGGCCATTGTGGCGCCGGCCATCTTTGATTCCCTGTTTGAGTTTCGTGTCGTCGCACTGGTGGCTGTGTATTACGTCATTGCAAACGGCATGCAGATAAGCAATGCCTCGACGTGGTTGTTACGCGGCGCCCTGCTCACGTCCCTGACAATCTCCTACCTGGTTAACGAATCAACCCTGACGGGAGAAACGGTAGAGCGAAGTCGCAGTTTTTACAGCACCTACGCGGTCAGGGAAGCCGATGGCCTGCGTCGTCTTGTGGTGGGGACACACATTCACGGCTCACAGTACCTGGACCCTGAACGAAAACACATTCCAACGGATTACTACCACGATGGCACCGCCGTCGGATATGTGTTTGAAACGTTAAAACCTGAAACCGTCGGCATCGTTGGCCTTGGTATTGGCTCCATGGTGGAGTACGGACACGCAGGAATGCGAATGGACCTTTACGAGCTTGATCCGGAGGCCATCAGGCTCGCCTGGGACAGCTTCACCATACTGGAGGACAGCAGCGCCGACCTTCACATTATTGAAGGGGATGGCAGACTGCGCTGGCGAGAGAAAGACGCGAACACCTATGACGTCATGTTCCTGGATGCCTTTAGTAGCGGCACTATCCCAACGCACCTCATTACAGTAGAAGCGATGATGGAACTTCGCCACATCGTCAAGGATGACGGCCTCATCGGCTACCATGTCTCTAACCAACACATTGACCTGATCCCTGTCCTGTATGGCATCGCCGAGCAACTCGATCTCGGGATTATCTCTCATCTCGCAGAGTCTGATATTGAGAATGACCGATTCCCCGCATCATGGGTGCTTATTTCAGGCAATCGCGCATTACTTGCTGAATTTCAGCAGCAATATCATGGCTGGCAGAATCCTCCGGCTAACCGGCTGGTATGGACTGATGACTTCTCCAATATCTGGTCCGTTGTTAAATAGTTACTCAACCAAATGGGCTTCCTGAATACCACGGACACTGTTCGCGACGTAAATTTTTGACGCCGTCAACAGGTCGCGTTTTGTAATGACGGCTTCTTTTGCCTTTCCGTTCTCGAGCATGTGTCGACGGTAAGTTCCCGCCAGCAAACCGCACTCAACGGGCGGTGTCACCAGTTCACCCGCTAGTTCCAGGAAAAGGTTTGAGATGGTCGTTTCAGTGAGTTCATCTCGCTCATTCCAGAGGATGACGTCATCACAATTATCGACATCAATCCGCGCCTGCTCGTAGACATCCCTGTGTGTCGTCTTGTGGAATAAGAAGATGTCCGTGCTGTCCACAGGTCTGCTCGCCAGCTTCAGCATCACCCTTGGCTTGATCTCGGACAGCGAATGCTCCTCGATTTCAACATGACCATCCGGGTCCAGCAGCAACCTTAGCCGTGCTGACTTCTGCCATTGAAGCGAACAAAGCTGATCACGAATCGCGTCTATATCAATATCGAATTCAAAGAAGTCCGCGCTGGCCTTTAACCGCTCCAGATGAAGGTTCAGCAGCGATATTCCTCTCGCTGGTTCATATAACATGGTCTCCAGCAGACTGAACGGTTGCCGATCAAAACCAAGAATCTCTCCTTTTGTCAGGCTCTCA